>JAEEGG010001666.1_pt1 | contig 59060 bp, 43 predicted proteins | sample 9134161 | NCBI WGS metagenome assembly JAEEGG01 (sample SAMN16246543, study PRJNA631951) | gut metagenome | biome: gut microbiome; feature: rumen; material: CR-attached | host: Bos | place: Iran: Karaj | collected 2018-10
ATGGTGGAGGGCATAATGGACAAGGTGAAAGTCCTGCGCGACTGGCTGGACGCCAGGGGTCTTCAGGAGGTCATGATCAGCGTGGACGGCAGCGTGAGTGCCGAAAGGGCCCGGCTTATGGCCGGAATGGGCGCCGAGATTTTCGTTGGCGGCACTGCCGGAATCTACCGCAAGGGAATGAAACTCGAAGAAACCATACCCACATTCAGAAAAGCTATAACCATATGAACAAAATCGAACGCGCACTTCAGCGCACCACCGACACCAAAGACCTGATCATTGGGCCCGGAGTCGTGTCCCGCACAGCCGGGATGTTCCAAAAACTTTTTCCTGGAAAGACTGCGATAATAATCGCTGATACAAATACTTGGAGGGTCGCAGGTGAAGCTGTGCTTCAATCCTTGGAGGATGCCGGCGTGCCCCATGTAGACTCCTTCGTATTCGATGATCCCGACCTGTATGCCGAATGGAAATTCGTCGAGCAGCTCAAGGCGCACCTCGCTCCGCTCGACGTCATCGCGATTGCAGTGGGCTCCGGAGTCATAAACGACCTGACAAAATACACATCCCACATACTGGGCCGCAAGTATATGTGCGTAGGCACCGCCGCCTCGATGGACGGCTACACGGCCTACGGTGCTTCGATCACCAAAGACGGCAACAAGCAGACTTTCAGCTGTCCGGCGCCTTATGGCTTCGTGATGGATCCCGTCATTGCCGCCGCAGCCCCGAAGGAGCTTGCGGCGTCCGGTTATGCCGACCTCATTGCCAAGATTCCGGCAGGGGCCGACTGGATGCTCGCCGACGCTGTCGGGGCCGAGGCGATAGACCAGTTCGGGTGGGACCTTGTCCAGGATGGCCTGCGGGAGTCGCTGAGTGCACCTGCTGCGGTGCATGCGGGCGATGTGGAGATGACGGAAAAACTCTCCGAGGGCCTTCTGATGAGCGGTTTTGCCATGCAGGCCATCCACAGCAGCCGTCCCGCATCCGGCACGGAGCACCAGTTCTCGCACTGCTGGGATATGGAGAATCTTGCCTACCCCAACGGAAAGCACGTCTCCCACGGCTTCAAGGTGGGCATAGGCACCCTGGCCAGCACGGCTTCCCTGGAGTTCCTGCTTGAAAAAGACCTTGAGAATCTGGATGTCGAGAAATGCGTAGCTGCCTGGAAATCCTGGGATGAGACCGAAGCCGAGATACGCACCATCTTTGCCGGTAAGCCCGGGCACCTTGCCCGCGGCCTGGAGGAGACGAAAGGAAAATATGTCGACAAGGAAGGTCTTCGCAGGCAGCTGGAGGCCCTGAAGGCGAAATGGCCCGTGCTCAAGGAGCAGATCAGGGCCCAGATCATCCCATTCAGCGAGGTCTATGAAGACCTGAAGCTTGTGGGAGCCCCATATGAACCGGAAATGATATGCGTGGACCGCGCCAGGATGCGCAGGACCTTCTCATATATACCTTATATGCGCAGCCGTTTCACCAACATCGATATTGTTTACCGTCTCGGCCTTATGTCCGAGCTGACCGAAAGGCTCTTCGGCAAGGGCGGTATCTGGGAAGTAAAAGAATAGCTTATGCAGACCACCAAATCACTTAAGTACTGGCAGTGGCGCACGATTATCGTCACTATGATAGGCTATGCCATGTTCTACCTGGTACGCAAGAATTTCTCTTTTTCCATGCCGGGCCTTGGCGCCGAATTCGGCATCACCAAGACGCAGCTCGGTATATTCCTGACCCTCCACGGCGTCATCTACGGCCTCTCCCGTTATGTGGTGGGCATCATCACCGACCGCAACAGCGCCCGCAAGGTGATGTCGCTCGGCCTGATGCTCTGCGCCATCGTGAACATCCTCTTCGGCACAAGTGACGTGATGGCCGGCTGGGTAGTCGGCCTGGCGGGCAAGGCAGGCGATGCGGCAGCGATTTCCGCAGTGCTTGTGTATGTGATGGGCGTGCTCTGGATGGTCAACGGTTTCCTGCAGGGAATGGGCGTTCCGCCGTGCACCAAGACCCTGACGCAGTGGATACATCCCAAGGAACTCGCCACCAAGATGAGCATATGGAATATGTCCCATTCCATTGGCGCCGGTCTTGCCATGGCCCTTTGCGGCTGGCTGGTGATGCCCCATCTGGGGGTCGACATGAGCATCGATCCCGAGACCGTCGCAGCCATTTCCGCCAACCTCAATCTGGATATGTCCGACCCTGCCAACGTGCAGAAAGTAAGCAATTTCGCCGCCCACTTCGGAGCCTGGCGCTGGTGCTTCCTCATTCCTGCCGGCGTGGCCGTGCTCGGCTCGGTATGGCTGTTCTTCACGATGAAGGATTCCCCTTCGGACGTGGGCCTGCCTGAGGTCGTGGGAAAGAAGAAGGCGATTGTGACCACCCCCGAAGAGGCGGCCGAGCACAAGGCCTTCGTCAACAGGCACGTCTACCGCAACCGTATCATCTGGACTCTTGCCATCACGAATTTCTTCGTCTATGTGGTGCGTTTTGCCGCCCTTGACTGGGGCCCGACGCTGCTTACCGAATCCAAGGGGCTCTCGATGGCCAACGCCACGACCCTCTGCGTCGTGTTCGAACTCCTGGGAGGCAACCTCGGAATGCTGTTCTGGGGCTGGGCCACCGACCATATCTTCAAGAACAAGGCCCACCACACCTGCGTGGTGTGCATGGTGGGCGTGGCTATATGCATAGCTGCGTTCTGGATGATTCCTGCAAGCGCCTCCTGGTGGCTGATGCTGGTGCCCTTCACCCTGCTTGGCTTCTGCATCTACGGCCCCCAGGCCCTGCTTGGCATCTGCGCCGCCCAGCACGCCACGAACCGCGCTTCCGCGACGGCCAACGGCATCCTCGGCATCTTCGGATACCTCAGCACCATCGTTTCCGGCTTCGGTTTCGGCTTCGTGGCCGAGCATTACGGCTGGAACGCCGCCTACATCACGATATTCGTCTGCGCCATCATAGGCCTGGTGACGGTGCTCACGATCTGGGGCGCCAAAGCCACCGGCTACACAGAAGAGGACCTTCACGAAAAAGCATAACAGATGAAGCGATTGTTATCATTATTTGCAGGCGCCGCTCTGTGCCTGTCGCTCTTTGCCGCAAAGCCCCTTCCCAAGGAGGTCAAGGGGCGCGTCTGTGACACCGCGGGCAATCCGGTCCCGGGGGTGGTGGTATCAGACGGCTTCACCGTGGTGCGCACCGACGCCGACGGGAATTATTGCTTCCCGCGCGTCCCGCAGGCGTATTATGTGTTCATAAGCATTCCTTCCGAATACGAGATTCCGCTGCGCCAGGGCCAGCCCTGCTTCTACAAGAAGCTGGAAGACAGGCCGGCCTACAACTTCACCCTGAAACCGCTCCGGAAAGGCCCGGAAAAGGAATTCAACCTGTTTCTGATGGCTGATCCCCAGTGTCAGTGGGTATGGCACGTCCGGCGTCTTCGCGAGGAGGCGCTCAAGGATGTCAAGGCCTATGCCCGCAAATGCAAGGGTCCCGACTACGCCATCACCCTGGGCGACATCGCCTACAGCGAAGGCCACCGCAACACCAACTACCTTATTCCGATGATACGCGAGGAATTTGCCGCTGAAAAGACAGGAATGCCAGTATTCCAGACTGTCGGCAACCACGATTTCGAGTATCCGCTGGCAGCCATCGAAGACGGCAGCCCGACCATCTCAATGCGCCGCAACCGCATTTTCGAAGACAACTTCGGCCCCGTGAATTATTCTTTCAACAGGGGAGACGTCCACGTGGTGTCGATGAACAACGTCTGCTTCGAGTCGTTCGGATATCCTGGCAAGTACCACGGCGATTTTTCCGATGAGCAGGTATCCTGGCTCAGTCAGGACCTTGCTGCCGTGCCTTCGGACAAGCTTGTGATCCTTTGCGTGCATATTCCTATGGAAGGCCTCGCCAAGAAGAGCGCCAACGCCGCGAAGGTGCTGGACCTTCTCGGGGCAAGGCCGCACGCCCGCATCGTGAGCGGCCACACCCACACTATCAAGCATTTGAAGCATCCCGGCGGCATCTCCGAATTCGTGGCTGGGGCCATGTCCGGATGCTGGTGGTGGAGCAAGAACTGCGCGGACGGCGCCCCCAACGGCTATTGCGTCTGGAAGATCAGGGGCAACGAAGTGGTCTCAGACATCTATAAGGGCCAGAATTTCAAGGACGACTACCAGATGCGCATCTACCGCGGCGATGGTGAGTTCGGCGGCCCGTTCGAGACCTGCAAGCTGGAGCACGGCGCCAATTCAATTCTGGTGAACGTGTGGAACTGGGATGAAGGCTGGCGCTCGGAGGTCTATGAAAACGGGAAACTTGCCGGACAGCTGGAAAAGCTCCCGGTCTCGAACGAGTTCGGCGCTCCGTTCAACGGCAGCAAGGACTGGTGGGCTATAGGCTATAACGTCGGAGTGGTGGGCCGTGGGCATGCCCCGGGCAGCAACAGGGGCAATTATTGCTCGAAGTGCCTGCACATGTTCAAGTACACCCTCAAGGATGCTTCGGCAAAGGTGAAGGTGGTCGTGTATGACAGGTCGGGCAGGAAATTCAGCTGCAGCCGTATAACGACGGCGGACGACTATGCCGAGTTGGCAAGCCGTCCGCAGTATCCGGTCGAACCCGGCTGGGAGGAGTAATCCCGTCAGATAAGCTTTATACCGGCCCGGCGGCAGGCTTCGCGCTGCTGCTCGGGCCATATGCTTGCCTGTATCTCGCCGATATGGGCTTTCTGGAGGAATAGCATGCAGAGCCGCGACTGTCCGATACCTCCGCCTATGCTGAGCGGGAGGGTGCCGGAGAGAAGGCGGCGGTGGAAGTAGAGTTTCTCCCTTTCTGTCTTTCCCAGCAGCTCCAGCTGGCGCTTAAGGGCGGCTTCATCGACGCGGATTCCCATGGATGAAATCTCGAATGCCCTTCCGAGGATGGGGTTCCAGACGAGCAGGTCGCCGTTGAGGCCGAAGTAGCCGTCTTCGTTAGGAGTGCTCCAGTCGTCGTAGTCCGGGGCCCTGAGGTCGTGGGGCTTGCCGTCGGACAGCTTGCCGCCTATGCCTATGATGAACACGCTGCCATATTGCCTGCACACAGCGTCTTCGCGTTCTTTGGCGCTGAGGCCCGGGTAGGCTTGCAGGAGCTCCTCGGAGTGGATGAAATGGATCTTTTTGGAAAGGAAGGTCCTCAGCTGGGGGTAGCAGGTGCAGACGAACTGCTCCGTGTCCAGCATAGCCGAGTAGATCTCCCGAACTATCTTTTTGAGATAGCGGATGCTGCGGTCCCTTGCCGTTATCGTGCGCTCCCAGTCCCACTGGTCGACGTATAAGGAATGCAGGTTGCCCAGGCTCTCGTCAGCCCGGATTGCGTTCATGTCGGTGTAGATGCCGTAGCCGGGGCGAATCTTGTAGTCGGCGAGGGAGAGCCGTTTCCACTTGGCAAGGGAATGGACGACTTCGGCCTTGCGGTCGCCCAGGTCGCCCACGGGGAAAGTGACGGCTCGCTCCACTCCGTTGAGGTCGTCGTTGATACCCTGCCCCTGGAGAACGAAGAGGGGAGCGGTCACGCGGCGCAGACGGAGCGCCTTTGACAAGGCCTGCTGGAAGAAATCCTTTACGAGTTTGATGCCGTGCTCGGTCTCTTCCGGGGAAAGGGCTGACTTGTAGCCCTTGGGGATTATCAGGTAACTCATTTTGTGCCGGTCAGTTCGCTGTCGTTGAAATAATCGATGCGCATTGCCTTGCGCACGTCGTCCAGGGTCGCCTGGGCCACCTCGACGGCGGCGCGGGTGCCTTCGCGCAGTATTTCCCATACGGCGGGCAGGTCTTTCTCGAGTTCGGCCCTGCGGCGCCTGATGGGCTCCAGGGTATCGTTGAGTATAGCCGCGAGGAAATTCTTCAGCATCATGTCGCCGAGTCCGCCGGCGCGGTACTGGGCCTTCGCCTCGTCAAGGGACTTGAATTCGAAACTGGACTTCTTGCCCACGAAGCAGGAGCCGAAGCGCTCGAAATGCTCGGGTTTGCAGAAAGCGTCCAGGTAGGTGAACACAGGGTTGCCTTCCACTTTGCCGGGGTCGCTGACCTGCAGATGGCCGGGGTCGGTGAACATGCCCTTGACCTTGCGTGTGACTTCTTCCTCTGAATCAGAGAGATAGATGCAGTTGCCAAGGGATTTGCTCATCTTTGCCTTGCCGTCAGTGCCGGGGAGACGGAGGCAGGCAGCGTTGTCCGGAAGGAGTATTTCCGGCTCCACGAGGGCCGGGCCGTAGGTGGAGTTGAACTTGCGCACTATTTCACGGCACTGTTCGATCATGGGCTCCTGGTCCTCACCCACGGGTACGGTAGTGGCCTTGAATGCGGTTATGTCCGCAGCCTGGCTGATGGGGTAGCAGAAGAAGCCCACGGGGGTGCCGGCTTTGTTGTCGGAGCCGTCATCGGTCTCGGAGAAGCCGCGGAGCTTGATTTCCTGCTTCACGGTCGGGTTGCGCTGCAGCCTCTGCACCGTGACGAGGTTCATATAATAGAAGGTCAGCTCCGTGAGCTGGGGTACCATCGACTGGATGAAAATGTGGACCTTGTCCGGGTCCAGACCGGCGGAGAGATAGTCCAGGGCCACCTGGATGATGTTCTGGCGCACTTTCTCCGGATTGTCGGCGTTGTCGGTAAGGGCCTGCGCGTCGGCAATCATGATGAAGATCTTGTCAAAGCCTCCTGCATCCTGGAGCTCGACCCTCCTGCGGAGGGAGCCTACGTAATGTCCAAGGTGGAGACGGCCTGTGGGCCTGTCGCCTGTAAGAATGATTTTTCCCATATTATAAATACCAATCGCAGGACTTCGTTTCGCCTGCTATCCATATTGTGTCACCATCTGTGAAGACATAGTCCGCACCCGGGTTGGTGATCAGTTTGTTGTCGTGTAAAACGCTGATAATCATGCATCCGCTCTTGCGCATATCAGTCTCGCGAAGGGATTTGCCCCAGAGGTAAGAATCGGGACTTATCACTCCGGACTTGACGATGAAATCGGCGTCGGTTTCGCTCTCCTGAGTATCGATGTTCTCTTTCATGGATGCCATAAAAGACTCCAGCTGGGCGCTTGTGCCGACAGCGACAAGTTTGTCGCAAGGGTAGACGGGCTCGTCTCCTGAAGGGATCAGAATGCTCCTCGAGCCTCTCTGGATTTTTATGATATTGATTCCGGAATGCTTGCGGAAGGGCATCTCCCTGAGGGATTTACCCACAAAGGCGAAGTTGGGGGAGACTTCCACCACTTCCGTGTGGATGTCGTACTGAGACATCTTGTCACGCACGGATGAAGAGACGGGTTTCAGCTTCCTCTCCATCTCCTCCCTGGCGTTAAGGTTCTCGATGAACTGTTTCTCCAGGCCGGTGAAGGAGCGGAGCAGCCTCTTGGCGATAATGAACACCACAAATCCGGTGAGCACTATGAGCAATACGTTCCAGCCTCCCAGTTTGAAATACCTTGTTATTGCGGCAATCACGAATCCCAGGGCGATGAGGATGCGGAACACCAGCAGCGAGAGCACCTGCCACCTGTTGGCCGGCTTCTTGAGCAGGTTGTTGACGTGGGGGGTGATGGAGCCGTTGAAGACCGCGAGGCCGAAGAGGAACGGGCTCATCGCCAGCAGGGTGACTGTGAGGCCCAGGGTATTGCGGAGCGTCTCGGAAGACGAAGGCATGAGCTTCAGGAAGAGGCTGTCAAGCAGATTGGGAAGGGCCAGGAGCAATGCCAGCACAATTACGCTGTAGAGCACGACGCGCAGCGAGTAATGCTTGAGCAGTTCGGTCCATTCGCTCTTTTCCGCCTTGGAGCTAGCCTCCATTTCAGATGGCGCAGGGTTGATGCGGGCGAGGATGCGTGGCGGCAACTTGATTGACAGCCAGCGGCTTACCGGATCTCCCGCCTTTATCATATAAGGGGCGGCGAAAGTGGTGAGCACCGACACCGCAATGATGACCGGATATATGAAATCGCGCATCACGCCGAGGCTGCAGCCCAAGCTGGCGATGATGAACGAGAACTCACCCAGCTGGGCCATGGTGAAGCCCACGTGCACCGAATTGTCCAGCCCCTGTCCGGCCAGCAGGGAACCGGCTGTCGAGAAAGACAGGAGGCCGATTGCGGCAACCAGGGCCAGAACCAGTATCGTGCCCCAGTGCGCTCCGATAACAGCAGGATCGATCATCATGCCCACGGACACGAAGAAGATGGCGCCAAACAGGTTCTTGATGCTGGTCAGCAGTCCCTCGATGCGCTCGCCTTCAACGGTTTCGGCAAGTATGGAACCCATCACGAAAGCGCCGAGGGCAGATGAGAAACCGGCAAGGGATGCAAGGGCCACCATGCCGAAACAAAGACCTATGGATATGATCAGCAGGATTTCGTCGTTGAGGTATTTGCGAGCCTTCTTTAGCAGGATCGGTATGGCATAGAGCCCGATCAGGAACCACAGTATCAGGAAGAATGCCAGCCTGGCAAGGCTCAGGAGCATTTCGCCTCCGGAAAATTTGCTGGAAACGGCAAGGGTGGAAAGGAGCACCATCAGCAGCACTGCGATAAGGTCTTCGACCACCAGGGTGCCGAAAACAAGATTCGCGTACGGCTTCTTTTTCAGCCCCATATCGTCATAGGCCTTGATGATGATGGTGGTGGAACTCATTGAAAGCAGGCCGCCAAGGAAGATGCTCTCCATCATCGACCAGCCCAGGGCGTTGCCGGTGATCATGCCCACCATCAGCATGCCTATGCAAATGGTGCCAGCCGTGATGAGGGCGCTGCTTCCTACTTTCAGGAGCTTTTTGAAACTGAACTCGAGGCCCAGGGCGAAGAGGAGGAAGATTATGCCGATTTCAGACCATTGCTTCACGGACTCGGTGCTGCTGATAGCAGGCAGCAGGCCGAGGTGCGGACTCACTATGAATCCGGCAATTATGTAGCCTAATATCAAGGGCTGCTTCAGCGCCTTGGAGATGACGGTGAACACGCCTGCGGCGATGAGGATGACGGCAAGGTCGGCTACAAGGTTGAGTTCCTCAGACATTTCCGTACACCTCTAACGCTTCTTCAAGCACGTCCATTGCCTTTTCCAGCTGGGGAACCTCGAGGACGTATGCGATACGCACCTGGTTCCTGCCCTCACCGGGGGTCTTGTAGAAGGATGCTGCCGGAGTGACCATCACCGTCTGGTTGTCCATGCGGAATTCGGTCAGCAGCCACTTGGCAAAGTCCTCGGCGTCCTGCACCGGCAGGCGGGCCACCGTGTAGAATGCGCCGTAGGGAATGGGGGAGAAGACTCCCGGCATGGCGTTCAGGCGGCGAAGGGCGCAGTCGCGGCGCCGTATATACTCCGCCTTGACCTCTTCAAAATACGATGCAGGGGTGTCCAGGGCCCCGATAGATGTGATCTGGCCAAGGACCGGAGGACAGAGACGGGACTGGGCGAACTTCATGGCGCAAGCCATCACTTCGGCGTTTCGCGATACGATGCAGCCGATGCGTGCTCCGCAGAGATTGTAGCGTTTGGAAACGGAATCCACCAGGATGACGTTGTCCTCGCAGCCGGGAATCTGCATGGCGCTGAAGTAGGGCTCGTCGGTGTAGCAGAACTCGCGGTACACTTCGTCGCAAATCAGGAAGAGATCGTGTTTTTTGCAGAATTCTCCGATGGAAAGCATCTCTTCGCGGGTGAACAATTTGCCCGACGGATTGCAGGGGTTGCTCAGCAGAACGGCTCTGGTGGAAGGGGTGAGCAGTTTCTCGAATTCGCTGATATCCGGCACGTTGAAGCCGTTGTCTATATCTGAATGGACGGCCTTGAGGGTTATTCCGTTCAGGAATGCAAAGGTCTGGTAGTTGGTGTAGTAGGGTTCGACGACCAATATTTCCTCCCCGGGGCCGGCGGCAATCTGCATGGCGATTGCGAAGGCCTCGCTTCCTCCCACGGTGACGAGTATTTCGGGCAGCTTTATGTCCAGTCCGATGCTCTTGTAGTACTTTTCGCACATTGCCCTCCGGAGTTCGGGAAGGCCGGCGGAATTGGTGTATGATACGTGGTGGAGGGAGGGAATATGGTTCCTGGCCGCTTCGATGGCACAGTCCGGGGACTTGATGTCGGGGGCGCCGACATTAAGGTGATATACCTTTACTCCGGCCGCTTCTGCAGCCTCTGAAAACGGGACGAGTTTGCGTATGGCGGATGCCGGCATGGCGGCAGAGCGCGCGGAAATCTTCAGCATCTTCTCAATGGTTGATAATGTATTCCGCAATCTGGACGGCATTCAGTGCGGCTCCTTTCTTGATCTGGTCGCCTGAAAGCCAAAGGGTTATGCCGTTCTCGCAGGCAAGGTCCTTACGCACGCGGCCCACGTAGACGTCGTCTTTGCCTCCGGTGAAGAGGGGCATGGGATACTGTTTGTCCGCCGGGTTGTCGAGAAGGGTGACTCCCGGGGCGGCGGCGAGGGCGTCCTGCACCTGTTTCACGTCCAGGGGCTCCTCTGTCTCGATCCACACTGCCTCGGAATGGGAGCGGAGGGCGGAGATGCGCACGCACATGGCGCTGCACCGGACGTCGGAGTGGAGTATCTTGCGGGTTTCGTTGAACATCTTCATTTCCTCTTTGGTGTAGCCGTTGTCGGTGAAGACGTCGATCTGCGGAATCACGTTGTAGGCCAGCTGGTAGGCGAACTTGTCCACAGTCACGGGCTTGCCTTCCACGATTTCGCGGTACTGCTGCTCAAGTTCCGCCATGGCCTGCGCGCCTGCGCCGGAGGCCGACTGGTAGCTGGCCACGTGGATGCGACGGATGTGCGACAGGCGCTCGATAGGCTGGAGCACCACGACCATCATGATGGTGGTGCAGTTGGGGTTGGCTATGATGTTGCGGGGGCGCAGGAGGGCGTCCCCGGCATTGCATTCGGGGACCACCAGGGGCACGTCGGCATCCATGCGGAAGGCGGAGGAGTTGTCGATCATAACCGTACCGAACTTGGTTATGGTCTCGGCAAACTCCCGGGATGTGCCGGCTCCGGCGGAGGTGAACGCTATGTCCACGCCCTTGAAATCGTCGTTGTGCTGAAGGAGGCGGACTTCGATGTCCTTTCCCCTGAAGCGGTATTTGCGTCCTGCGCTGCGGGCGGAGCCAAACAGCAGAAGTTCATCGACGGGAAAGTCCCTTTCTTCCAGGACTTTGATAAATTCCTGGCCAACTGCGCCGCTGGCCCCAACAATAGCTGCTTTCATAATCGGCAAAGATAGTAATTCTACTTCGTTTTTCCTAAAGGAAATCCAGGAAAGCGGAATAACGACTAACGCCCGCTTCACAGCGGGCGTTAACGGTTAGTTAGTAGTGTATACCTTTAGAAGGTTAATTATTGTTGGTTAGAATAGTTGTTGATTTCCGAATGCAAATATACTGCAATTTTTTTATACTCCAAGAAAAATTCAATAAATTTTTTTGGTTTTTTCTTTTTTATTTTTAAAATATTTTATAAACTATCATCTAATAGTTTGGGTCTTAACCTTTTAGTGCGTTCCAGGGCTTGTTCGTCCTGCCATGCCCGTATGAGTTTGGGATTGCCGCCAAGCAGGACGTCAGGCACTTTCCATCCGTTGAATTCGGCCGGGCGGGTGTAGACGGGAGGGGAGAGGAGGTTGTCCTGGAAACTGTCTGAAAGAGCGGAAGTTTCGTCCGTCAGGGCACCGGGGATGAGGCGCACGAGGGCGTCTGCCAGAAGTGCTGCCGGAATCTCTCCTCCGCTGACCACATAGTCGCCGACGGAGATTTCGCGGGTCACGAGATGCTCGCGGATGCGGTGGTCTATGCCTTTGTAGTGGCCGCAGAGAATGATAAGGTTCTGCTTGAGAGACAGGGCGTTGGCCATTGGCTGATCAAGCAGCTCGCCGTCGGGGGACATGTAGATGACCTCGTCGTAGTCCCGTTCTGCTTTCAGTTCTTCGATCATGCGGTACACGGGTTCGACCATCATCACCATTCCGGCATCGCCGCCGTAGCTGTAGTCGTCTACGTTACGGCGTGGGCCAATTCCGTATTTCCTCAGGTTGTGGACGTGTATCTCCACAAGTCCCTTTTTGATGGCGCGCCCGACTATGGAATGGCCGAGGGGACTTTCCAGCAGTTCGGGGACGACGCTAAGTATGTCTATTCTCATTTGATTTATATATTAGGTGCAAAATTAGCATTAATTTGTTAAATTTGCAGGAATGAAAAAGTTTATTCTCCTGTCTGCCTTTGTTGCAGTCTGCCTTGCGGCTTGTTCGGCTTCCGCTCCCAAGCAATACGGAGTGAAGGTCGTGGCAGAGTATCCCCACGACCGTGGCGCCTACACGCAGGGGCTCTTTTTCGATGGCGGACAGCTCTACGAGAGCACCGGCCAGTGCGGCAGCAGCAGCTTCCGCAGGGTCGACTTTTCGACCGGCAAGGTGGAGCGCAAGCTGGATTTCGCAAGGAAATATTTCGGCGAAGGGTCCGTTTTCTTCAACGGCAAGATGTATATGCTCACCTGGACCAACCACGTTGCGTTCATCTACGATGCCGCCACCCTCGAGTATGAGAAGACCCTGTCTTATCCCAGGGAGGGGTGGGGCCTGACCACTGACGGCAGGTCGTTGATCGCTTCCGACGGCAGTTCCAGCCTGTTTTTCATGGACGGCAACCTGAAAGTCCAGCGCACCCTCAAGGTCACTATGAACGGCCGTCCGGTGCGCTACCTCAATGAACTGGAGTGGATAGACGGGCGCATATGGGCGAATGTCTATACCACCGACATGATAGTCATCATCAATCCTTCGTCCGGAGTGGTGGAGGGCGCCGTGGACTGTTCCGGCCTTCTCCCGGCCAGGCTCCGCAGGTCCGATACCGACGTGCTGAACGGAATCGCAGTGATGGACGGACGCATTTTCCTGACCGGCAAAAACTGGCCGAGAATGTATGAGATTGAGTTGATTAAGAAATAAATGCTATATTTGTAAACTAATTATAAATAAATATCTCTTGTTATGAGTGAAACAAACATTCCTGAAGAGGCCCTGAAGGCCGTTTCAGACGTAGAAGCAAAGGAAGAACAGGCAGCAGTCGAAGCAACTCCTGCAGCAGAAGAGCCCAAAGTTGAAGAACCCCGGGTGGAAGAGCCGGCAGCGGCGGAGCCCCCCGCAGAAGAAGAGGCCAAGGCTGAAAACCTTGCCGACAAGACTCTTGCGGAGCTGTCCGAAATGTTTCGTTCGCTGAAGGAAGCGGCTGACAGCATGATGCGTTCGAAGGAGGCCGAAAACATCAAGTCGGCTTTCTACAAGCTGCTCGGCAAGTTGAAGAGCGAGAATCCGGAGGCGGAAAATTCCCTGTCGAATCCTTTCGAAGCCGTGGAGGAAAACTTCAAGGCCGTCTATGCAGATTACAAGAAGGAGCGTGCAGAGTTCAACCGTCAGCAGGATGCCAGGCGGGAGGAGAACCTGGCCGCCAAGAAACAGATAATCGAAGAGCTCAAGGCCCTCGTGGAGAATGATGAAGACGCAAGTGCTTCCTTCCCGGCTTTCCGTGAGCTCCAGAACCGCTGGCGTGAGGCCGGTCCCGTGCCCGTGACCGCATATCGCGACATCAACGACACCTACCAGTTCTACGTGGAGAAGTTCTACGACATGGTGAAGATCAGCCGCGACCTCCGCGACCTGGACTTCCAGAAGAACCTCGAGGCCAAGGAGAAGTTCTGCGAAATCGCCGAGAAACTCGCCGAAAACGAAAACGTGGTCAATGCTTTCCACGAGCTCCAGAAGCTCCACGAGCAGTGGAAGGAATTCGGCCCCGTGGCCAAGGAATTCCGCGAGGACATATGGAACCGCTTCAAGGCTGCCACCGCCGTCATCAACAAGAAGTACCAGGCCCATTTCGAGGGCCTCAAGGGCCAGCAGGAGGAGAACCTCGCCAAGAAGGCCGCCCTCTGCGAGAAAGTCGAGGCCATCGCCGACAAGGAGAACATCGGCTCCGGTGAATGGAACACCCTCTCCAAGCAGATCGAGGAGATCCAGGCTGAATGGAGGACCATCGGCTATGCCACCAAGAAGGACAACCAGAAGATCTACGACCGCTTCCGCACGGCCTGTGATGCCTTCTACACCCGCAAGCGCGAGTTCTACTCCGGCATCAAGGACAATATGAACGAGAACCTCGAGAAGAAGCTTTCCCTGATCGAGCAGGCCGAGGCCCTCAAGACCAGCACCGACTGGAAGAAGGCCACCGACCAGTTCATCGCCCTGCAGAAGCAGTGGAAGGAGATCGGCGCCGTGCCGCGCAAGAAGTCCGAGGCCCTCTGGAAGAAGTTCCGCGGCGCCTGCGACGAGTTCTTTGCCGCCCGCGATGCCAATGCCGGGGGAGAGAATGATTTCTACGGCAACCTGAAAGCCAAGCGCAAGGTCGTCGAGGACATCCTCGCTTATGAGTGCACCGACGAGGCCGCCGACGAAGCCGCAATGCACGCTTTCGCCGAGCGCTTCTCCGCCATCGGCCACGTTCCCTTCAAGGAGAAGGACAACGTCAACCGCGCCTACCGTGACGCGATGCAGCAGAAGTTCCCTGCCTTCTCGTCCCAGCGCGGCGCCCAGCCGCGCGGCGGCCGCGCCCCGCGCAGTCCCAAGGACCTGCTGATCGAGAAGTACAACAAGCTCCAGCAGAACATCACCACCTACGAGAACAATATTGGATTCTTCTCCGCCTCCAAGAACAGCGAGCCGCTGATCCGCCAGATGGAGGAGCGCATTGAGCAAGCCAAGGCCGAGTTGAAGGAGTTGGAGGCGCAGATCAGAAAGGCCGAGGAGGGCGAGGCGTAATGGACAAGAATTCAATCATCGGATTCGTCCTCATCGCGGTCATCTTCATCGGGTTCTCGCTGTTCCAGTCCCGCCAGATGCGTAAGGCGGCCGAACAGCAGGCTCAGCTGGATTCCATCTCCCGCGTCGAGACCCTCGAGCGTGAACTCGCCGAGGCGGAACGGACCGTCGCCCTGGCCGACTCCGCTATGGAGCAGGCCGCCCCCCGTGCCATCTACAAGGACTCCACCCTCGAGGCGGCTTCCCGCGCCGAGGGCGGCATCGTGGCCCTGGAGAACAGCAAGATCAAGCTTGAATTCACCACCAAGGGCGCCCAGCCCTGGTCGGCCCGGATCAAGGACTACAAGAACTACGACAGCACGGAGCTGTATCTGTTCAAGCCCGGCGCTTCCGAGTATTCGATCAGCGTCTATACCGGCGAGTACATCCGCACCAGCGACTTCGTCTTCGAGGTCGCGGAGCAGACCGACAGCACCCTGGTGATGCGTCTGCCTTTCGCCGGAGGCGGCTACATCGAGCAGAAGTATACGCTCCACGCCGATTCCTACCGGGTGGACAACCTGCTTTCCTTCGTGGGGATGCAGGATGTGATCCCGCGTAATGTCAGCGTCTTCGACCTGGACTACAATGTGATGATCCCCCGGATGGAGAAGGGCTACAAGAACGAGTCCCAGTACTCCAAGCTGGACTACTATTTCGAGGGTGACAAGAAGCCCGTCGAAATCGGTCGCGGCCGCAACGCCTCGCGCCGGGTGGACTCCCGCCTGAGCTGGTTCGCGTTCCAGCAGCAGTTCTTCTCCGCCATCCTGCGTGCCCCGCAGCAGTTCGCCTCCGGCGAGCTGGCCGTCAATTTCATGCCGCAGGACGATCCGGAGCGCAACTTGATGTCCTGCACGGCCTGGATGCGCGGCGACCTGCCTGCCGGCGGGCAGGGGAGCATCCCGTTCGAGTTCTATTTCGGTCCCAACCACTACCGGACCCTCAAGGACCTCGGACACAAGTTCGAGAAGATCATCCCGCTGGGCGGCTGGCTCGTGGGCTGGTTTACGAAGTATGCCATCATCCCGATGTTCAACTTCTTCCACCGCTTCATCTCCAGCTTCGGCCTGATCATCCTGCTGATGACCCTCGTCATCAAGCTTGTGGTCTTCCCGCTGACCTACAAGTCCTACGCTTCGTCCGCGAAGATGAGTGCGCTCAAGCCCGAGATCGAGAAGATCAACGCCAAGTTCCCGCACCAGGACAACCAGCAGGAGATGATGAAGAAGCAGCAAGCCACGATGGATCTCTACAAACGGGCCGGGGTGAGTCCGATGGGCGGCTGCCTGCCGACCCTGCTCACCTTCCCGATCCTGTGGGCCATGTTCCGCTTCTTCCCGGCTTCCATCGAGCTGCGCCAGCAGTCCTTCCTGTGGTGCCACGACCTGTCGGCCTACGATTCCATCGTGGACTTCGGGACCCGCGTCCCGCTGATTGGCGACCACATCTCCCTGTTCGCCCTCCTGATGGCGGTCACGATGTGGCTGTACTCCAAGATGACGATGGCCAATCAGCCGGCTGCGGCGGGCGATCCCAATGCCGCCTCGATGCGCTTCATGAGCGTGTGGATGATGCCGATCATGATGTTCTTCATCTGCAACAACCTCTCCGCCGCCCTCAGCTACTACTACCTCCTCTCCCAGTTGATCTCCATCGTGCAGACCTGGGCGATCCGCCGCTCCATCAACAAGGATGAGATCCTGGCGAAGGTGCGTGCTTCCGCCGGCAAGCCCGTGCAGAAGAGCAAGTGGCAGCAGCGCCTGGAGGAAGCGCAGAAGATGCAGGAAAAGATGCAGCGTGAGCAGCAGAAGCGCAGATAATGATCCAGGACAATCTCATAGCGATCAGACAGGAACTGCCACCGGAGGTCAAACTGGTGGCAGTTTCCAAATTCCATCCCGTCGAAGCCATCCGGGAGGCCTGGGCCGCCGGGCAGCGCGTCTTCGGGGAGAACCGTCCCCAGGAGTTCGCCCGGAAGGTAGCCGAGGTTGCCGCATGGTTGCGCGGTCGCGACAGCGACATCCGCGCCATCCCCCTTGAGGGGGCGCAGGGGGTGACGGCACACGAAGTGCCACGGGACGAAGTGGAGTGGCACTTCCTGGGACATCTGCAGACCAACAAGCTCAAGCTCGTCCTCCCGTACGCTGCGCTCGTGCAGTCGGTGGACAGCGCCCACCTGCTGGATGCCATTCAGGACTGGGGCAAGGCGAATGACAGGCTGATCAGCGTCCTGCTGGAGTTGCATATCGGCGCGGAGCAGACCAAGCAGGGTTTCAAGGAGGAAGAGATCCTGGATATCCTTTTCCGCGCGGACAAGTATAAGAATGTCCGTTTCTGCGGGTTGATGGGGATGGCTACGCACACCGATTCCGAAGACGACATCCGGGCCGATTTCGCCCGCATCGCGGACTTCCACGCCTATCTGCGGGACCTTTTCCCGGAGCTCACGGATTTTCGCGAACTTTCTATCGGGATGTCCGGCGACTGGCGTATCGCCCTCGACTATGGCGCCACCATCGTCCGCATCGGTACTGCCATCTTCGGAGAAAGACAATACTAGGCGCCGCGGCAGCCGGCTTGCTCCGGAGGGCAGAAAAAAAGCTGTCGCAAAATGCCCTCCGGAGCAAGCGACTGCCGGCGGCGGGCAGAAAAAAAGCTGTCGCAAAATGCTCTCCGGAGCAAGCGGCTGCCGGCGGCGGACAAGAAAACGGCTGTCGCGAAATGCCCTCCGGAGCAAGCGGCTGCCGGCGGCGGACAAGAAAACGGTTGTCGCAAAATGCCCTCCGGAGCAAGCGGCTGCCGGCGGCGGACAAGAAAAAAGCTGTCGCAAAATGCCCTCCGGAGCAAGCGGCTGCCGGCGGCGGAGTGACGGGAATAATTGCTATATTTGTAGAGATGAAGATACTGATCACCAATGACGACGGGATCCATGCCAAGGGGCTGCTGACCCTGATCCGGATCCTCAAACCCTACGGCTCCCTGACGATCGTCGCCCCCAAACGTGCCCAGAGCGGCATGTCGATGGCGGTGACCATGGGTTATAAGCCCATCGCCGTGCGGCATCTGGAGTCCAAGCCCGGAGAAGACTGGTGGTACCTCGACGGCACCCCCGCCAGTTGCATCAAATACGGCATAGACAATGTCCTCTTCCCGGAGCGCCCCGACCTCGTCGTCAGCGGCATCAATCACGGTAGCAACGCCGCCACGGCTTCCATCTATTCCGGCACCATCGGCGCCGCGATGGAAGGTGCGGTGAACGGCATCCCTGCCCTGGGTGTGAGCCTGGATTCTTTCAGCGACGATGCCGACTTCTCCTGCGTGGAGGCCCTGCTCCCCGGGATCCTGGACAAACTCCTGCCCCGCCTGAGCGGCCGTTTCGGTCTCTTCTACAACATCAACTTCCCCAACCGCCCCGCCGACCGCATCCACGGCATCCGCGTCGGACGGATGGGCTACGGCCACTGGGAGCGCGAATACCAGCCCTACGGCGAATTCCTCCGCAGGCGCGGGCGCGTCCCTTCCGAAGAGGACTGCCGCTATGTGGCGCATCTCGAGCCGGGGGAGGAACTGGTGGTGATGGCCGGCGATTTCACGGACAACGGCAACAATCCCGCCGATGCGGACCACATCCTCCTGCAGCAGGGCTACGTCGTCATCACCCCCGAGAACATAGACAACACCGACCTGGGCGAAATCGAACGGCTATGCGCTATTATCTGATCGCAGGCGAGGCCTCCGGAGACCTCCACGGCAGCAATCTCATCAAGGGACTGCACGTCGAAGACCCCGCGGCGGAATGCCGCTGCCGGGGCGGGGAACTGATGCAGGCGGCCGGAGCCGAACTCGTGCACCATTATAAAGAAGGTGCCGTGATGGGCCTGACCGATGTGCTCGCCAAGGCGGGCAAATTGCTCCGCAGCCTGCGGGATTGCAAGCGGGATATCGCCGCCTGGGGACCCGAAGTGGTGATCCTGATCGACTATCCGGGCTTCAATATGAAGATTGCGAAGTGGTGCCACGCACGTGGTATCCGCGTCTTCTATTACATCGCGCCCAAGACCTGGGCCTCCCGTGCGGGGCGCAACCGCAAACTCAAGGCCTGGGTGGACCGCCTCTTCATCGTCTTTCCTTTTGAGATTCCGTATTTTACGAAGGAAGGCGTGCCCTTCGTCTACCGGGGCAATCCGCTTGTCGATGCCGTGGACGGCCACGCCTATGCCCGTCCCGCGGAGGGTCGCTATATCGCCCTGCTCGCGGGCTCGCGCAAGGGCGAGATCCGGCGGATGATGCCGGTTTGCATGACGGTGGCTGACCGCCTGTCGGAGCTGCCCGGCTGGAAGGACGTTCGCTTCGTGCTGGCCGGCGCCCCGGCCCGCAGCGAGGCCGACTATGCCCCCTGGATCGCCGGTCGCCCGAATGTGGACCTGGTCTTCGGCCGGACCTACGATGTGTTGAAATATGCCGATGCCGCCGTGATCAACTCCGGTACCGCCTCGCTCGAGGCCGCGCTCATCGGCACCCCGCAGGTGGTCTGCTGGAGTACCTCGCCCTTTACGGCCTGGGTCGCCCGCCACGTCTTCCACGTGCTGGATCATATCAAATACATCTCCCTGGGCAATCTCTGCCTGGACCGCCTGGCGTTCCGGGAGCTGATCCAGGAAGAATTCACCCCCGATGCCGTCGCGGCGGAAGTGCAGCGGCTCGTCGAGGACGGCCCGTACCGGGAGCGGATGCTCGCGGACTACGCCGACATCCGCGAATCCCTGGGCGGGAGCGGGGCTTCCCGCGCCGTGGCCCGGGCCATGATAGAAGAACTCAACAAAAAGTAAATCAATATGGTAGCACTTGTCACAGGCGCATCGCGCGGCATCGGGAAAACCATCGCGATGGAACTCGCCAAACTGGGTTATGACCTGGCCCTCGTCTCCCGCGACGCGGCGGCGCTTGCCGATGTGATCGCCGCCCTGCCGGATTCTTGCGGCAAGGCCGTCGCCATCCCGGCCGACCTCGCCCTGGAGGAGTCTTATACGCAGGTCGTCGAAGAAGCGGCCGCCCAGCTGGGCGGACTCGATGTGCTCGTCAATTGCGCCGGGCTCTCGCAGGCCGGTCCCTTCGAGACCGTCTCCCCGGAGCAGTGGGACAGCATCTTCGCGGTCAATGCCAAGGCGCCCTTCTTCATCTGTCGGGCGGCCTTGCCCTACCTCAAGAAGTCGGAGAAGCCCATCGTCATCAACATCTCCTCTGTGGTCGGTTTCAAGGGCTACATCCACCAGAGCGCATATGCTTCCTCCAAGCACGCCCTCGCGGGCTTCACCAAAGTCTTCGCCAAGGAAGTCCAGCCCTTCGGTATCCGCGTCCACCTGATCAGCCCCGGGGGCGTGGCCACCGAAATGGTGAAGAAGATGCGCCCCGACATCAATGCCGACGAGCTCATCCAACCCGAAGAAATCGCGGAACTCGTGCGTTTCCTGGTCAGCTGGGAGGGGAAGGGAACCATCGACCAGTTCTACATCCGCCGCTACTCCTCCCTGGCGTTCGATTGATCCGCTGCGGGGGCATAGATTTTTTCGGAAGACTTTGGTTTTCATCGGGAAAAATGCTAAATTTGCGTCGCCTTCGAGGCAGGAAAAATCAAGTAACGATTTATTAACATTTTATAGTTTTAAAACAAATGATTAAACTTGGTATTAACGGCTTCGGCCGTATCGGCCGTATGGTCTTCCGCGCTGCGGTTGAGAACTTCTCCAATGACATCGAGGTTGTCGGTATCAACGACCTGCTCGATCCCGCGTATCTGGCTTACATGCTCAAGTATGACTCCGTCCACGGTATCTTCAACCACGACATCGTGGTCGAGGGCAACTACCTGATCGTCGACGGTCACAAGATCCAGGTCTTCTGCGAGAAGGACCCCGTCAACATCACCTGGGGTGAGCTCGGTGCCGACATCGTCGTCGAATCCACCGGTTTCTTCCTCACCGAGGAGCTTGCATCCGCCCATCTCAAGGCCGGTGCCAAGAAGGTGATCCTCTCCGCTCCGTCCAAGGATGCCACCCCGATGTTCGTCTATGGTGTGAACCACAAGACCTACGCCGGCCAGGCCATCATCTCCAACGCTTCCTGCACCACCAACTGCCTGGCTCCGCTGACCAAGGTCCTCAATGACAAGTTCGGTGTTGTCCGCGGCCTGATGACCACGGTCCACGCTGCCACCGCCACCCAGAAGACCGTCGACGGTCCGTCCAAGAAGGATTGGCGCGGCGGCCGCGGCATCCTCGAGAACATCATCCCGTCTTCCACGGGTGCTGCCAAGGCTGTCGGAAAGGTCCTTCCCGAACTCAACGGCAAGCTCACCGGTATGTCCCTCCGCGTTCCGACCAGCGACGTGTCCTTCGTCGACCTGACCGTCGAACTCGCCAAGGAGACCACCTACGAGGAGATCTGCGCCGCGATGAAGGAGGCTTCCGAGGGCGAGCTCAAGGGTGTCCTGGGCTACACCGACGAGGCTGTCGTCTCCACCGATTTCCGTGGCGACGCCCGTACTTCCATCTTCGATGTGAAGGCCGGTATCCAGCTGGACAAGACCTTCGTGAAGGTCTGCGCCTGGTACGACAACGAGTGGGGTTACTCCAACAAGGTCCTCGAGATGGCTAAGGTCATCGCCTAATTCGGAGAAACCAAGACTTTTTCTTCCCGGGATGGCAGATTTCTGCCATCCTTTTCTTATATTTGTATCTGAAACAAAATTTTATTAATCGTAGCAATGAAGAAATTAACTCTTTTTGCCGTCGCCCTGCTTTGCCTGGGCGCTTCCGCTTCCGCCCAGCAGAGACCTGCCGGGCCGTCATTCCCCGACTATACCTTCACGACCGTGAAGGCCGCGCCGATCACTCCTGTCAAGAACCAGGGTAGCAGCGGTACCTGCTGGTCCTTCTCCGCCATCAGCTTCCTCGAGTCCGAGGCCATCCGTCTGTGCGGCATCAAGGACGAGTCCAAGTATCCTGATTTCTCCGAGTTCTTCGTTGTCGGCACCTCCTACAAGGAGCGCGCCGAGAAGTTCGTCCGCGTGGACGGCAAGCTGAACTTCAGCGTTGGCTCCGGCTGCGGCGACGCCCTCGATGTGGTCAAAAACCACGGTATCGTCCCCAACGAACTGGTGACCGGTCTGAACTATGGCACCCCGCTTCCCAACCAGTCCGAGCTCGACGCCGTGCTGCTGGGCTATGTGGAGGCCATCGCCAAGGCCCGCAAGCCGTCCGTCGCCTGGAAGCGCGGTTTCGCCGCCATCGTTGACGAGTACTTCGGCAAAGCCCCCGAGAAGTTCGTCGTGGACGGCAAGGAGTACACCGCCGAGTCCTATCGCGATGCGATGAAGATCAACCCGGACGACTATATCGAGCTGACTTCCTTCACCCATCATCCGTTCTACACCTGGTTCCCCCTGGAGGTCGCCGACAACTGGCGCGCCACGCTCTCCTACAATGTCCCGATCGACGAGCTCGTCGCCGTGCTGGACAATGCCCTGGAGAACGGCTACACCGCCTGCTGGGGTGCTGACGTGAGCCACAGCGGCTTCAATCGCCAGGGTCTCGGCATCCTCGTCGACACCCAGGCTTCCACCTCGACCGTCGGCTCCGACCAGGAGCGCTTCGTCGGCCGCAATCCGGCCGCCCCGGCCGCTCCCGTCCTCTCCAACGTGGTGGAGGCTGTCCCTACGCAGGAGTCCCGCCAGGCCGAGTTCGATGACAAGACGATGACCGACGACCACGGCATGCACATCTTCGGCATCGCCAAGGATCAGAATGGCAAGAAGTACTACATGGTCAAGAACTCCTGGGGTGTGACCGGCAAGTACGATGGCATCTGGTACTGCACCGAGGCCTTCATCCGTGCCCAGACCCTGGACATCACCATCCATAAGTCCGCCCTGACGCCCGCTCTCAAGAAGAAACTGGGCGTTAAATAAGGATGACGCTTCGCAAGTACATTCCTGACTTTATCACCTCGATGAATCTCGTATGCGGGCTCATCGGGGTGATATTTGCGTTCAGGTCCCGCCTGGACCTGGCGTTCTACTGCATGCTCGCCGCAGCCGTCTTTGATTTCCTGGACGGCTTTGCGGCGCGGCAGCTGAGCGCATATTCCGATTTCGGCAAGGAACTGGATTCGCTCTGCGACCTGGTCAGCTTCGGCGTTCTGCCCTCGCTGATGCTGTGCAGATTGATGCAAATGTTCCGTTTCGCCCAGCCGTGGTACAGCTGGCTGCCGCTGATCCTGGCGGTATTCAGTGCCCTGCGGCTCGCCAAATTCAATGTGGACACCCGCCAGGAGGACAGTTTCCTGGGCCTGCCCGTCCCCGCTTCCGCGATCTTCTGCGGGGCGCTCTGCTGCTACTGCTGCTATTCGCCCGCGGAGTTCCTCTCCACCTGGGTGGCCGGGCAGGTGTTCATCCCGCTGCTTGTCCTCTGCCTCTGCGCGCTGCTCGTCAGCGAAGTCCCGATGTTCGCCTTCAAGTTGCATAAGACCGACCCGCGGCCCCTGCAGGTCAAGCGCCTGACCCTGATCGCCTTCTTCGTCTGTGCGGGCGTCTTCTGCCTGCTGGCCTCCCACCACTGGTCGCTCGCCGTGTTGCTGGGCTTCGCTTTCTATATTCTGAACAATCTGGTTTACGCTCTTTTCAAACTATGATCTCCTTTGATGTCCGTCGCGCGGCTCCGCTGCTTCTTTTCCTGGCCCTGATCCCTGCCTGCAAACCCAAGGCCGGTCCGGGCCGGCCCACGATCCCGGTGGTGCGCGAAATCCTGGAAGGTAAGAGCGATCCCCGGGCGCAGATGTTGCGCGAGGGGGATCCCCGCCCCGCTTCGGACATTGCCATCATCGGCTCCGAATACGCTTGCGACCGCTTCTCCGAGCAGCTCTCCTTCCTGGACGTGCGGGACAATGTAGATGCCCGCCTCTTGCCGGACGATCTGCCTGATTTCGCCGGCGAGACTTTTGTCTGCATCGAGGATTCGGTTCCGTATGCATCGATACTGGAGGAATCCGGAGAAGAAGAGTTGCGCCGCCAGACGGTCCTGCGCGTCCTCGCGGCCTTGGATACGGTGATCCATATCAGCCCCTATGACCGGGAAGGTCTGGGTGGCAAGGCTCCTGCCAAGATGGTCATCCTGGCAGATCCTTATCTGGCAGAGTATGGTGGTTTCGACGTGGATACGCTCCTGCGTGCGACCGGCTGCGACGTCCCGGTGGTCAGCCCGGTCGAGTTGATGATCGACCACGCCTTCGAGGCGGACAAACGCACCGACCTGTCCGTGGCCATCCTCTGCGACCCGCAATTAGCTTCGAGCGGGGTATATGAACGCATCTTCGCCCGCAAGGCCGCTCTCAGGGGCCTGCGTGGCGTTTCATGCGTGGTCAGCGGTGTGGAGCAGCGCGACAGTGTGCTGCACCGCTTTTTGAACGGATATATGAAGGAGGGGCATACCAAGCCGCTGGATGCCATCCTGATCGACGACCTGTCGGTACGGCCGGATTCCCTGAAACTGGAACTGGCCGAGATCGTATCCGTAATGAATGAGAGTTCGATGACTTTCGGCCGTCTCATTTCCCGCAATTTCTTCTTCCTCGACACTTTTGATGAGGTAGCGGACTATTGCCACGATTTCCTCCGGGACAACAATCTCTTTACACACAATATAGCAAAACCCAGGGTGACGATTTACCGGCCGGCCAAGCGTCCGGACAGCGATGACGGATCGATCATCCTGATCCCAGGCTCGTATGTTCAAGATTAGCATTCAATCTGACGAGATAGAGAAAATGCCGCTGGGAGCCTTTCCCGGCAAAATCCAGGTAATCGACAAAATCGGATTCGACTTCCTGAAAGCGGTTACCTACCTTCGCACCCAAAGGGTGCTCGGTTTCGACACCGAGACACGTCCGGTCTTCTCTCCGGGCCAGCGCCACAATCACGTCGCCCTGCTCCAACTCTCCGGACCCCGCCGGGCCTACCTGTTCCGGGTCGGCTTGATCGGGATGCCTTCGGTGCTCTGCAAATTGATCTCCAATCCCCGCATCCTCAAAGTCGGCGCCGCCGTCCACGATGATGTCCGCGGACTGCAATATTATCAGAAATTCCCCGAAAAGGGTTTCGTGGACCTCCAGAAGATCGCTTTTGAATGGGGAATCCGCGACAAGAGCGTCAAGAAGCTTGCCGCCAATATCCTGGGCGTCAAGATCTCGAAATCGCAGCAGCTTTCCAACTGGGAAGCCGACGCCCTCTCCCCGGCGCAGCAGCTCTATGCTGCGACCGATGCCTGGGTGTGCCGTGAGATGTATCTTAAGCTGCTCCGTTCCGAGAAGCATCCGCTGACCCCGGAGGAACTCAATCCGCCGCAGCCCCAGCCCGAGCAGGCCCCGCCCGCACCGAAGGCCGTCGTTCCGGAACAGACAGTCCCTCTGACCCCTTCGCAGAAGCGCCGCCGCCGGCGCAAGCGCGCGAAAGCCGCAGCCGCTGCTGCGGCCTCCGGTGCGAAGGCTCCGGCCGCGAAGCCGGCTCCGGCCTCCGCCGCACCGGCGGATCCGGCCGCTCCCAAGCCGAAACCCAAGCATCGCCGCCGTCATCGTAAACCCAAGCCGCCGCAGGCCGCACAGCAGAACGACAATGGTTAAGGTTTTCTTGAAGCACGGCCGCGACGAATCGTTGCGCCGTTTCCATCCCTGGGTGTTCAGCGGGGCCATTGCGCAGGTGCAGGGGTCGCCCGCCGAGGGGGATATCGTGGGTGTGTACAGTGCCGAGGGCCAGTTGCTGGCATCGGGCCACTGGCAGATCGGTTCCATTGCCGTGCGCATCCTGTCCTTTGACGCCGATCCCACGGCTCCGGACTTCTGGGAGGTTTCCCTCCGCCGCGCCCTCTACGCCCGCATCGCCGTCGGCCTCTACCCTGATTGCGCCGAGGCGCAGACGACGTGTTTCCGTTTGGTGCACGGTGAGGGAGACGGGCTGCCGGGACTGGTGATCGACTGGTACGACGGCATTTGCGTCCTGCAGGCCCACTCGGTGGGCATGTGGCGCGCCAAAGGCCAGATCTGCGAAGCCCTCCGCACGATCTTCGGCGAGCGCCTCAGGGCCGTCTATGACAAGAGTTCCGGTACCGCGCCGTTCAAGGCAGGCCTGGACCTGGTGGACGGCTATCTGTGGCGCGCCCCGGGCTTCGAGGCCGCCCAGACCGTCGTCTATGAGAACGGCCGCCGCTTCCTCGTCAACTGGGAGGAGGGCCAGAAGACCGGCTTCTTCCTCGATCAGCGGGATAATCGCGCGCTGGTGGGAAAGTATGCCGCCGGGCGCAGTGTGCTCAATCTTTTCTGCTACACGGGCGGCTTCAGCATCTATGCGCTGACCGCCGGCGCCGTCCGCGTCGACTCCGTTGATTCCTCCGCCAAGGCCATGTCCCTGGTCGAGCGCAACATCGCCTTGAACACCAACGACGGTGGAGTTTTATGTAACAACTACTGCGAGGATGCGATTGAGTTTCTGCGGAAGACGGAAGCGGGGAAGTACGACCTGATGATCGTCGACCCTCCGGCATTTGCCAAACACCGCGGCGCCCTCAAGAACGCCCTCCGCGCCTACCAGCGCCTCAATGCCGCCGCCATCGCCAAAGTCGCCCCCGGCGGCCTCGTCTTCACCTTCAGCTGCTCCCAGGTCGTCGACAAAATCACCTTCGCCAACACGGTCTTCTCCGCCGCCGCCCAGACCGGCCGCAGCGTACGCATCCTGGACCGTCTCTGCCAGGGCGCCGACCACCCCGTCAGCATCTACCACCCCGAAGGAGAATACCTCAAGGGCCTGCTGCTCTATGTCGAATAAATATCTTTTTGCGCTCGCAGCCCTCTGCCTGCTGACCGCATGCGCCCGTACGGGCGCCCCGTCGTCCGACTATACCCGCGGGATAGGCGTCTATCCCGGCGAAGTGACCGCCTACACCGGACCGGAACTGGTCCCGGCAGGGACAGAATACCGCAATCTGGCCCTGCACCGCATCGCGCGCCATTCCTCCAGCTACGACTACAACCTCACCGCCCAGCTGCTCACCGACGGAATCCCCGCAGAGCAGCCCCCGGTCTGGCTGGAGATGGCGGTGAACGGCGAGCCGCTGCCCAAACGGGACCGCGAGAAACTCTTCGACAGCAACACCTGGACCTCCATCAGTGTCCCGGGCCGTCCGGACGCCACGCTGACACTCCGCCTGCACGGAGAGACGGCCGCGGCCGACCGGCTGACCGTGATGGGGACGGCCGAAGGGGCGGCCGGACCTTGCACCCTGACGCTGGAGAGTTCGCCGGACGGAGAGCGCTGGACCCAGGTCGCAACCCTGACGGAACGCTCGTTCCCGGGCCGTGCGATTCCGCGCGCCGGCGGCGAGAGCTGGCGCAATTTCCAATGGACCCTGGACCTGCCGGCGGAGCCCTTCGCGGCGCTGCGCCTGCACCTGGACGCCCCTGCCGTACGGAACTGGAGCTTCCAGAAGTGGGATTTCTCCCGGGACGGGACGCCGGTGAACATCCTGCCTTCCGCGCACTTCTGCAGCGCCTGGATGAGCGAAGGCCCGTCGGAGCAATGGGTATGCGTGGACCTGGGCGCTGAAGCCGAATTCGGCCGGATCCGCCTGCCGTGGATCGAGCGCCCGGTCGCCGGCCGGCTTGAAGTTTCATCCGACGGGACGCACTGGAGGACCCTGGCGACCCTGCCTGCCAGCGGGCAGCCGGACGAAGAACTCTCCGTCCGCGGACGCGGGCGCTATGTGCGCCTGTCCAGTCTGGAAGCCGCTCCCGGCGGCCATATCGTGCTGGGAGAACTGGAAATATGGGGCCGTGGTGGCGTGGTGCCACAGTCGCAGGCCGCTCCGCTGGCTTCGGCGGGTCGTCTGCCTCTGCAAGGCGGGGCGTGGCGCCTGCAGCGCGCAAGCCTGGTCCGCGAGGACGGCGAGCGCCTGTCCGCACCGGACTATGAGCCCGACGGCTGGCTGCCCGCGACCGTGCCCGGCACCGTGCTCAGTTCCTACTTTAACGCCGGGGCCGTCCCCGACCAGCGTTACGATGATGACCAGCTGCAAATCTCCGAGTCCTTCTTCCTGGATGACTTCTGGTATCGCGATACCTTCGACCTGCCGGCGGACTGGGCCGGGAAGGCGTGCATCCTGCATTTCGACGGGATCAACTGGAAGGCCGAAGTCTTCGTGAACGGCTCCCCGGCCGGGCGCATCGACGGCGCCTTCACCCGGGCGTCCTTCGATGTGACGGCGCTGCTGCACGCCGGGCGCAACGCCCTGGCCGTCAAGATCTTCAAGAACGACCATCCGGGCATCGTCAAAGAGCAGGACCGGCGGAGCGCCGACCTGAACGGCGGCGTGCTCGGAGCCGACAACCCCACGATGCACGCCACCATCGGCTGGGATTGGATCCCCACCGTACGCGGCCGCAACATCGGCATCTGGAACGATGTGTACCTTTCCGCCCACGCGGGCGGGGTCACCATCGACGATGTCTTCGTGGACACCGACCTGCCCCTGCCGTCCACGGACTACGCAGTGCTCAAGCCGGTCGTCACCCTGACCAACCACGCGGCGCAGTCCCGCCTGGCCGCCGTTGCGCTCCGCTACGGCGAGACGGTGATCTCCGCAGAAGCCGCCCTGGCCCCGGGAGAGACGCGCGACCTGGCCCTGCCTGCCACCCGCCTGGCGCATCCCGAACTGTGGTGGCCCGCCGGCTATGGCGCGCCGCATCTCTATGAAGTGGAGACGGCCGTGCTCGTGGACGGCGTCCTCTCCGATAGCAAAAAGCAGTTCTCCGGCGTCCGGGAGATGTCGTACACAATGGACGGCGGCGTGCTGGATTTCTATGTCAACGGACGGCGGCTGATCGGCAACGGCGGCAACTGGGGCTATCCGGAGATCAATCTGAACTACCGCGCCCGCGAATACGACATCGCCGCGGCCTACCATGCGGATATGCATTTCACGATGATCCGCAACTGGGTGGGTATGACCGGTGACGAGGAGTTCTGGGAGGCCTGCGACCGCCACGGCGTGATGGTCTGGCAGGATTTCTGGCTCGCCAACCCGGCCGACGGCCCCGAGCCTGACGATGAAGCGATGTTCCTCGCGAATGCCGAGGATTTCCTGCGCAAGATCCGCCACCATCCCTGCCTGGCGCTGTACTGCGGCCGCAACGAGGGAAATCCGCCGGCCACGCTGGACACGGGCCTGGCCGCCCTGGTGGCGCGCCTCCATCCGGGCCTGCAGTACATCCCGCACTCCGCCGCCGGTCCCGTAAGCGGGAACGGCCCCTACCGGGCCCTGCCGGTGGCGGAATACTTTGCCCTGGAGCGCGGCCGCGACCGCTTCCACAGCGAACGCGGCATGCCGAACGTTCCGACCCCGGAGAGCCTGGCGCGTATGCTCGGAGCGGATCACAGATGGCCGCAGAACGCAGTCTGGGGCATGCACGACTATGCTTTGGAGAGTGCCCAGGGCGCCGAGTCTTTCAATAGGATGGTGGAGAAGGCACTCGGGGAGCCAGCGAGCCTGGAGCAGTTCTCCGAATGGGCGCAATGGATCAACTACGATGGTTACCGGGCGATGTACGAGTCCCGCAGCGCGCAGCGCAAGGGCCTGCTCATCTGGATGAGCCACGCCTGCTGGCCCTCGATGGTCTGGCAGACCTACGATTATTATTTCGCCCCCACGGCGGCCTATTTCGGCGCCAAGAAAGGCTCCGCCCCGATCCGCATCCAATGGAATCCGCACACCGCCCTGGTCGAGGTGGTCAACAACAATGCCGGTGACCTGTCCGGCCTGACGGCCTGTGCCGTCGCGTATGCCCCCGACGGCACCCTCCTCGGGGAGTCTGCCGCCGAGCTGGATGCCCCGGAGGATACGACCGTCCCGCTGCCGACTATCATCATCCCGGACTTGATCCGGGATCTCCCCGGAGAGGGCGCCGTCTTCCTGCTCCGCCTGCGCCTCTGCCGGGGCGGGGAAGAACTCGCGGACAATTTCTACGTCCTCAACCTGACCGATCCCGGTAATTTCCGCTCCCTGCGCTCGATGCCGAAGGCGAGGGTGCGCCAGGATTACCGTTTCCGGCGTGAGGGTGACGATTGGGTGGCTGATGTCAGCCTGGAGAACCGCTCCAAGACCCCGGCGCTGATGCTCCGGCTCAACCTGACAGGCGCACGCAGCGGCGAGCAGATCCTGCCCGTCTTCTACGAGGATAATTGGATTTCCCTGCTCCCGGGCGAACGGAAGGTCATCCGGGTGCGCTGCGCCGATGCCGACACCCGCGGCGAACCCCCGACCCTGGCTCTCTCCGGCTTTAACTTTCGCTGAGAGACTGGCCGACCCTGTCTTTCTCGATGAGTTCGAGCAGGCGGTCGATGGCTTCGGTGTCGGGGATGTGGCGCAGGACGGGTTCGCTCCTGCGGTAGATCGTGACCCGGCCGCCGCCCTCGCCAACGTAACCCCAGTCGGCATCGGCCATCTCGCCGGGGCCGTTGACGATGCAGCCCATCACGGCGATCACCAGGCCCTTGAGGTGGGCGGTGCGGCGCTGGACTTCCTCGAAGGTCTCCTGGAGGTTGTACATCGTGCGGCCGCAACCCGGGCAGGCGATGTATTCCGGTTTGTAGAAGCGCCGGCGCGCCGCCTGCATGATCTCATCCTTCAGATAATCTGATAGCCCGGCGGAGTCCGGGATCTCATCGATCTCCCGCTTCAGCAGTTTCGGCCCCCAGCAGATGGCAGCATCCAACATGCCGTCGTCGACGGGTCCTGACGGCGAAAGCTCAGCCGCAGCAGGATTCGCTCCGCCGAATCCGGTTCCCGCATCTGCGGGAAGCGAGGATGGAAGCCGAGACGCAGACCCCGTCGATGACGGTGATGCACTGCAGCCACGCATAGCCAGGTATTGCGCGACAGGGAGTTCGTTGACGGGCGGCTCGGTCAGGGAGACGCGGATCGTGTCCCCGATACCTTCCTGGAGCAGCGTCGCGATCCCCACACAGGACTTGATGCGCCCGCTGTCGCCGCCCCCGGCCTCGGTCACGCCCAGATGCATCGGGAACACCACGCCCCGCTGCTGCATCAGGGCGGCCAGTTCGCGATAGGCCTGCACCATCACCACGGTATTGCTGGCCTTGAGCGAAACCACCACCCGGTAGAAATCCGCCGCGATGCACATCTCCAGCCACTCCATGGCCGCCATCGCCATCGCGTGGGGCGTATTGCCGTAGCGGTCGGTGATGTAGCGGCCCAGCGAACCGTGGTTGAGGCCCACGCGCACGGCGGTGCCGCTCTGCTTGCAGACTGCCAGGAAACGGGCGAACTGCTCGCGCGCCTGGTCGTGGTCGGGGTGGAAGTTGCCCGGGTTGATGCGCACCTTCTCCACGATCGGCGCCACGGCGATAGCCGTCTGCGAGGAGAAATGGATGTCCGCGACCAGCGGGACGCGGCAGCCCGCTTCGCGCAGCTGCCGCTTGATCTCCGCCACGCAGGGCACGTCCTGCAGCCCGGGTACGGTGATGCGCACCAACTGTGCGCCCGCGGCGGCGAGTTCGAGGGTCTGGGCCACCGTGGCCGCCACGTCGGAAGTGTGGGTGTTGCACATCGTCTGGACGACGATGGGGTGGCCGCCGCCGATGATGAGGTCTTCCCCGATGCGGACCGGAAGGGTCTCAATGCGTGCCATATACGATTTCTTTGGCTTGCCGGCGGAGCTCTCCGCTCGTCTTGCCGGTGCGTTTGGTCAGTTGGAAATGGACGCCCACCGTGGCGATGATGTCCATCGGATAGGCATAGCGGTAGTAGTAGGCGCTGGCATAGTCGGGCTGGTAGAGCGACGACCAGGACCAGCGGACCAGGGCGTTGAAATGGATCTCGACCGGGTCGAACATCAGGGCGAAGCCAGCTCCGCCCAGGAAACCATACTCCCAGCGGTTCTCGTAGGGACGGAAGGCGTTGGTATAGGCCGGATCGAGATTGGGGCCGCTGCGGGAGATGCTGTTGCGCCAGCCACCATAGACGCCCGCCTGGGCGAGGATCTTGACCGGGTCGATATCGTAATGGAACTGTGCCAGGGCCGGGAGCTCGAAGATCTCGATCGTGGCTTCCTCGGCGCCGTCCACCTCCTGGGAGGCGCCGGTGTCGGGATCCCGCTTGAAGGCGAACCCCTCGTAGCCGTGGGCGAATCCCGCCGAGACGGCGAAGCGCGGGATGATGTCGAACATCTTGCTGTGCTTGGTGAACATCACGGAGATGTAGTTCGGATGGACCGGCCAGGCACGGTTGTGGCGCGAGGGCGAATAATACATATTGCAGAAACTCACGCCGTAGTTCACCCCGATCATGATGTAGTCGTTGATCTGGCGGTCCTTCACCGCGAGGACGGCGGTGGTGTCGAACTTCACTTCCTGGGCGCCGGAGGTAATGGCGGCCAGGAGGAGGGTCAGCAGGAGGATCAGACGCTTTTTCATAGGATCAGGGCTTGTTGAACAGGACGCCGACATCGACCGGCTGCACCAGTTCGGTGCTGGCCGGAATATCGAGGTAAGGGGAACCGGACAGTTGCAGGAAGACCACCGTCTCGGGCTGGCGGTGCTCCAGCAGCGAGCCCGTATCCACGATGGAGTTGCGGTTGCCATCTTCGGTGATGCGGATGCTGTAGCGCCCGGCCTTGAGGTAGGGGAAATGCAGGGTCCCGTCGGAGGCGGTGATGTAGCTGCGCAGCACCCGGTCGCGTTTCTCGCCCAGCAGGTCCACGATGATCTTGCGGTCCACGCCGCTCAGCTCGAGCTCCAGCGTGCTCAGGGTCTCGTCGGTGGGCAGGGAGACCTTGACGAGGGAGCTGTCGGAGTAGAAGCCGTTGACGTCGCGGAAGGCCCGGTAGGGGAGTTTCATCGTATATTCATAACCGGGCATCATCTCATCCTTGGGACGCAGGATGTAGCGGCGGAGGTTGAGGCTGTCCTGCTCCACGGTGAACTCTGCGCGGGACTCACGCTGCCGGGTGTTGATCACGCGGAAGTCCACGGAGTCGAACTGCTCGGAGATGATCGGGTTGCGGAACTCCAGCTCGAAGCCGTTCTGCTCGACATTCTCGGGCTCGGCCTTGAAGGTGAACACGCAGGTCGTGTCCTCGTGCCGGAGGTTGCGGCGGAGGCTCTTGGAATAGGTGCGCTTGTCGTTGGGCATCGGCAGCCGGACGACCTCCTGCGCAGGCACGAGGCGGCCCAGGGTGTCGGTCTTGCGGTAGTTGACGAAGATGCGCATCGTGTCCGGGGCGGCCCGGCGGCTGTTGATCCAGATCTCCAGGCTGTCCTGCTGGATGTTGAACTGGGTGATGACCTGGTCGGCCTGGTAGCCGCGGATCCACAGCGAGTCGATCCAGGCGCCCGGCGCCTGGAAGGTCAGGTAGGCGGAACGTTCCGCCGTGCGGACCTTGTTGACGATGAACTGGCGCGAGGGTTTCTCGCGGAAGAGTTTCAGCTCGTGCTCGCTGCGGCGCGCCAGGCAGCGCAGGGTGTCGAGCATATCGTATTTGAGCATCTCCCGGACGGTATCCCCGGCGACCATCACCGGCCGGATCAGGGAGTCGATGAAGGCGACGGTCTCCGTCTCGGGGTTGTAGCGGTTGTCCTGGTCGGCGTCGCGGATGGCGTACAGGCGGTAGAGGGTGTCCTGGATGAAGGGCAGGGCGAAGAAGCCCCAGTCGTCCGTCTTGACGGCCGCGTAGGGGCGGCGGTTGAAGATGGCCGAGTCGCCGTGGTCCTTGTGGAGCAGCACCGTCGCGCCCTTGACCGGGGCGAGGGTGTTGCAATCCACCACGGTTCCGGTCATCATCATCGTGTCGATCTGGCTGCCGGTGGAGAAGACATAGGTGTAGCCGGCGAACATATTGCCCTCGTTGGCATCGGCGATCGCATCGGTGAAACTCAGGGTGTAGGTCGTGTTCGGCTCCAGCGGCTCCTCGAAGCTCACGAGCAGGCTCCGCCCGCGCAGGCGCGACTTGGGCGGACGCTGCTGCGGCGGGGAGAGGAAGATGTTGGCGGGCGTCTTGATGGTTACATACTCGTTGAAGACGAACTCGAAGGTGACCCCCTTCACCGGCACGTCGACGGTGCGCGGCAGCGGCTTGATGTCGATGATGTAGGGCGGAATGGTGTCCTTCTTGCCGCCGGAGGGGGCCTGCGTCGTATTGGCGCAGGACGGGAAGAAGAGGGGCAGCAGGCAGGCGCAGACCGCGATGATCAGGGGCAGGAATCGCTTCATGGCAGGACTAGATATCGGTTCGGACGACGTCCTGGATGCCGTCGATCTTGGAAAGCCCGTCCACCATCCGCTCCAGGTTTTTCTTATCGCGGACGCGCAGTTCGATGAAGCCCTCGAAGAGTTCGCCGTCGGTGGACAGCTGGAGTTTGCGCATATTGATGCCGAGGGTCTGGGAGATAAAGCTGGAGATCTCGTTGAGCAGGCCCAGCCGGTCGATGCCCTTGAGGGAGATCCGGATGGGGTATTCCTGCTGGACGGCGCCCCATTGCGGGATGACCATGCGGTTGCCGTACTTGCTGGCGAGGCTCTCGGCCACATGGCAGGATTTCTTGTGCACGATCACGACATTCTCCGAGGTGGAGAAGCCGATGACCGGGTCGCCCGGGATCGGGTGGCAGCATTCCGCAATCTGGTACTGGATGGCGTGGGCGGTGTCGTCTCGCAGGGAGAACTTGCGCCGGGCCCCGGTGGACATGTCCTTCTCGTTGATGATGGCCCTGAACTCCTCGGGGCCGAGGAGCCCCAGCCCGATGCGGAAGAAGAGTTCGTCCGGTTCGCGCAGCTGGCTGTAATCCAGGAACTTGCGTACAAGTTCGCGGGTGTTCTGCTGCCCCATCAGACGGATGCGCTCCTCGAAGATGCGCTCGCCGTCGGCGGCGATGGAGTCGAAATCCCGGCGGAAATACTCGATCACCCGGTTGCGCGCATAGCGGGTCTGCAGGAAGGAGATCCAATCCATCTTGGGGTGGGCGTTCGCCGCGGTGATGATCTCCACTTGGTCCCCGGCCTTGAGCGCGTGCGACAGGGGCACGAGCCGCATGTTGACCTTGGCGGCGATGGCGCGGTTGCCGATCTCGGTGTGGATGAGGTAGGCGAAGTCCAGCGCCGTGGCGCCGCCCCGGATGACCTTCTGCTCACCTTTCGGGGTGAAGACCACGATTTCGCTGCTGACCAGGTCCTTGTGGATGATGTCCAGCAGTTCCAGGGCGCTGACGTCGTCGCTGAGCAGGATTTCCTGCACCTCGGCGAGCCATTTGTCCATCTCGGAGTCGTTCTCGGAGATGTAGCCGTCGTTCTTGTAGGCCCAGTGGGCGGCGATGCCTTTCTCGGCGATGTCGTCCATGCGGCGGGAACGGATCTGAACCTCCACCCAGAAGCCCGCCTGGCTCATCAGGGTGCAGTGCAGGGCCTCGTAGCCATTGCTCTTGGGCTGGGAGATCCAGTCCCGGTGGCGGCTGAGGTTCTCGCGGTAGAGGTGTGTCAGGGTGGAGAAGATCAGGTAGGCCTGCTTGCGCTCCGTCTGGGGGTTGTTGTCCGCCGCTTCGAAGATGATGCGCACGGCGTACAGGTCGTAGATCTGCTCGAAGGGAATGCGCTTCGTGCGCATCTTGTACCAGATCGAGTAGGGGGTCTTGATGCGCTTCTTGATGTAGAACTTATAGCCGTCGGCGCGGAGGGCCTCCTCGATCGGGGCGATGAAAGCGTCGATGTCCTTGTCGCGCGTGGCGACGTTGCGGTTGATGCGTTCGGAGATGCGCTGGTAGGCCTCGGGCTCCTTGTAGCGCAGCCAGATGTTCTCCATCTCGGATTTGACGCTGTACAGGCCGAGCCGGTGGGCCAGCGGAATGAAGATGAACATCGTCTCCGAGAGGATTTTGTCCCGCTTGTGCTCGGGCATGTACTCGATGGTGCGGCAGTTGTGCAGGCGGTCCGCCAGCTTGATCAGCACCACGCGGACATCGTCGTTGAGGGTCAGCAGGATGCGCTTGAAATTCTCGGCCTGCAGGCTTTCCGTGCTCTCCGGCCCGCCCTTGCGGTCCTCGTTGTCCAGCACGGTCTTGATCTTGGTCAGGCCGTCCACCAGGGTGGCGATCTTGTCGCCGAACAGGTTGCGGATGTCTTCCACGGTGTAGCCGGTGTCCTCCACCACATCGTGGAGCAGGGCGGCGCAGATGGATTTGCAGCCCAGGCCGATCTCCGTCACCACGATCCGGGCTACGGCGATCGGGTGGAGCATATACGGTTCGCCGGAACGCCGGCGTACGTCCTTGTGGGCCTGGTTGGCGAACTCGAAGGCTTTCTGCACGGTCTCGACCTCCTCGTCATTGCGGCAGCGCGTCTTGGCGACTTCCATCAGGGAGTCGTATTCCTGGCGTATCAGGCGGTAATCATCAGGCGTGAACTGGGAGAAACTCATACTTTGTTTTCATTGTCCCAAGCCTGGACTTGGAATTGGTCGACATTCTGGAAACTATAGGTCAGTTGCGCCCCGTAGATGATGATCTGCCAGCTGAAGTTAAGCCAGATCAGGAAGAGCGGGATGGCAGCAAGGATGCCGTAGGCCTGGTTGAGCCGGCCCATGAACATCTGGGTATGCAGATACAGATATTGGAAGAGCATGAAGAAGACGCCGGAAATCAGCGCCGAGCGGAGTGCATATTTGTACTGGACCTTCGTGGCGGGGATATATTTGTACATCACCGACAGGGTGAAGACCAGGATGATGTAGAAGATGACGTAGCCGAGGAGCTTGAAGATGAAGCGCGCCTCCTTGACGTCGATGCCGTAGAGGTTGGGCAGGTTGGTGGCATAGACGAGCCCCGAACCGAAGATGACCACGAGGAAGGGCGAGAGCAGGAGCACCAGGAAGTAGAATCCGAAGCGGGTGTAGAGCTTTCGCGGGATCTTGAGGATGCCCCAGACATTGTTGAACACCCGCTCTACCTGGAACATCATCCAGAGGATGGTCCAGAGGAAGAAGATGGCGGAGACGGTCCCGAGTCCGCCGCCCAGGGCGGAGTCCAGGATGCCGGAGGCTTTCTCGGAGAGCAGGGAGACGACCTCGGGGTTGGCGGGGAGGATGAATTGGAGGACTTCCGGGATCTTGTTGTCCAGGCCCAGGCCGCCGGTCACGGCGAAGGCGAAGGCCATGAGGGGGACCAGGGCCAGGGTGATGAAGTAGGAGAGGGACACGCACTGGAAGCCCATGCGGTTCTCGGTGAAGGTCTTGAAGGTGATGCGGATCAGCTTGATGATGCGGACCAGTTCGGCATAGGCAGGGGTGCTCGAGCGGGTGTCGAGCGTCCAGATCCTGTCGGAGAAAAGGTCCGTTATCTTGCTGGCAATCTTCATCTTATCTAAAACAACGTTAACTCTTCAACGCTTTGTTCGTTGTTGGGCAGGTCGGCGTCAGCGGGCTTGTCCCCGGAGGACGAGAATACGGGTCCTCGCTCCGCTGCGGAAACGCCCTCCGGGGGCAACCCGCTGCCCGCCGACTCGGTAGCAACAGGCAACATGGCGCGGAAGGCTGCCTCGTCGATGACGGGGACGCCGAGTTTTTCGCACTTGCGCAACTTCTCCGGCCCCGGCTTGCTCCCCGCCAGCAAGAACGCCGTCTTCGCACTGACGGACGACCCTGCCTTGCCGCCGTGGGCGACGATCAACTCCTTCATCTGATCCCGGCTGATGCTGAAATTGCCGGAGATCACGATGGTCTTGCCCGACAGGGCATCGGAGAGGGCGCTGTCCTGCCCGGCGCCGTCGAAACGCAAACCGGCCTCGCGCAAGCGGGCGATCTGCTCCTGGTGCGCGGGATTGTGCAGGAACTCATAGACGCTGCGGGCGATCACTTCGCCCACGTCCGCGACTTCGAGCAACTGCTCCTGCGTGGCCTCGGAGAGGGCGTCGATACTGCCGAAATGGCGTGCCAGGGCCTTCGCGGTGGTCTCGCCGACATAGCGGATGCCCAGGGCGAAGAGGACCCGTTCGAAGGGAACCTGCCTCGAGGCTTCCAGGCTGTCGAGGAAGCGCTGTGCGGCGCGGTCCTGCCAGCCTTCGAGGCCGACGAGCTGCCACTTGGAAATGGCGTAGAGGTCGGCCGGCGTACGGGCGAGACCGAGCTCGAAGAACTGCTCGACGGTCATTTCCCCGGCCAGGATGTCCATCGCCTTGCGGCTGACGAAATGCAGCAGGCGTCCCTTGATCTGCATCGGGCAGCCGTCCTGGTTGGGACAGAACCACCTGGCTTCCGTCTCGGTCTTGACCAGGGGCGTTCCGCAATCCGGGCAATTTGCCGGGAAGACGGGCCGCTGGGCGTCCGGGCTGCGGTGGGCCGGGTCGATGCCGGTGATCTTGGGAATGATCTCCCCGCCCTTCTCCACGAACACCCAGTCGCCGACGCGGATGTCCAGCAGGGCCATCTGGTCGGCATTGTTCAAGGTGGCGCGCTTCACCAGGGTGCCGCTGAGCTGGACCGGTGCGAGGTTGGCCACCGGAGTCACGGCGCCGGTGCGTCCCACCTGGTAGTCGATGCTGAGCAGTTCGGTGCAGGCCTGCTCGGCCTTGAATTTATAGGCGACAGCCCAGCGCGGCGACTTGGCTGTGTAGCCCAGGGCGCGCTGGCAGGCGAGTTCGTTGATCTTGATGACGATGCCGTCGGTGGCATAGGGGAGGTATTTCCGTTCGGTGTCCCAATGGTCGATATAGGCCTTGATCTCGTCGATGTTCCGGCAGAGGCGCCGTTCGTCCGAGACGGGCAGGCCCCAGCGGGCCGCGGCGTCGAGCGCCTCGCTGTGGGAGGTGAAACTCACCGATTCGGCCGGGATATGGTACAGGGTGCAGATCAGGCCGCGGTGGGCGACCTCTTCGGGGTCGATGAGCTTGAGCGAGCCCGAGGCGGCATTGCGGGGATTGGCGAAGGGGGCTTCTTCCTGTGCTTCGCGTTCGCGGTTGAGGGCGTCGAAGGCGGCGTAGGGCATCAGGATTTCCCCGCGGATCTCGAATTCGGCGGGGTAGTCGCCGTGCAGGCGCTGCGGGATGCTTTCGATGCGGCGGACATTGTCGGTCACGTCGTCGCCCTGTACGCCGTCGCCGCGGGTCAGGGCCTGCACGAGCCGGCCGTCGCGGTAGGTCAGGCAGATGGCCGTGCCGTCGAACTTGAGTTCGCAGCTGTAAGAGAAGGGGATGCCGTCGAGGGCCTTGTCGGCGCGGGCGGCGAATTCTTCGATCTCGGCGATTGAATAGGTGTTGCCCAGGGAGAGCATGGGATAGCGGTGGGGGCGCTGGACGAATCCCTGGCGGGCGCCGCTTTCGGCGTTCCGGCCCATCGGGGCGTCCAGGTCGGAGCCGACCCGGCGGGTGGGGGAGTCGGGGCTGTCGAACTGGGGGAACTCGGCCTCCAGCCGCTCCAGTTCGTGCATCAGCGTGTCGAACTCGAAGTCCGACATCGTCGGTGCATTGTCGACGTAATAACGCCGGCTGTTCTCCCGGAGAATCTCCCGGAGCTGCCCGATCCGTATCTTGGCTGCCTGTTCTTCCATATGCACACGCGCGTACACACTACGCGGAATCTACAAAAGTACACAATTCCTCCCGGAAAAACAAACCCCCGCCCGCCGGTCATCTTCCTTGGCCCTATGCTCATCGCTTTCTGAACGGGCACTATTCTTCTCTCTCGCTGGGCCGCAAAAGGAGCCGGGAGCGCTGGAGGTTGTTTCCGCTCCCGGCGGCTAGCTATCTATGCAAGACCGTTGAAATAGAGCCAGAGGAGTCTCTTTCTCGTCAGATTGACACCCGCATTGCCGTAATAATAACCGCCATCGCTGACAACTTCGAGTTCACGGGCATAGTGCTCGCGGAAGGCTTTGTACTTCCCCTTCAGATCTTTTTTCCACTTAAACTCCCCGGGAGGTGCTTTCAAACCCTGCTCAACCGCCTCCCAGTCAATACCCTCTTCCCAAGTGGTAATGGCAAAGAGTTGGACGTACATCTGTCTGAAATACACCTGATAAGGAAGCGCCTCTTCCTTTACAATGAGTTCGGTGACCTGGTGGGCGATGATTCGGTCGACTTCCTCCATTTCAGCCTCGCTCAAGTGATAGATCCGGACGGGCTCAGGCTCCTGTGTGGCGGGGCCGCCCCCGTCCCGACAGGAGCATAGCAGCAACAGGAACAGAACTGGTAGAAACCTGGTCATGTGGGCCGGGCATTACGGATGGCGCCTATCGCAGCATGCGCTGGGAGAGGTATTGTTCGAAGGCGGGTTTGTAGGCGTCGGAGACGTGGATGAGGGAGCCGCCGATGGAGATGTCGTAAGAGCCGCTGATGGACTCGATTTTGTCCAGGGCGATGATGTAGGAGCGGTGTACCCGCATGAACGAGGCTTCGGGCAGCAGTTCCTCGACCGCCTTCATCGTGATGTGGGTGACGAGCGGACGTTTCTCCGAGGCCAGATACAGCAGGACGTAATCTTTCATTCCCTCCACATACAGGATGTCGGAGAAAGCGACTTTGCGCAACTGTCCGTCGGACTTGACGAAGATGGAATCCTGCTGCGGGGCGGCGGACCCCGCTCCGGGCTCCGCCGCGGCCTCGGCGCTCTCCACCAGTTCGAACCACAGTCGCGCCTTCTCGGCCGCCTCCAGGAACTTCTGGTATCGGATCGGCTTGAGCAGGAAGCCCAGGGCGGACACCTCGTAACTGTCGAAGGCATAGTCCTTGAACGCCGTCGTGAAAATGATGCGCGTGCTCTCCGGGATCATGCGCGAAAGCTCCATCCCGTTCAGGTCGGGCATCTGGATGTCCAGGAAGACCAGTTGCGGCTGCCGCGTGCGGATGGCATCGAGGGCGGCCACGGGATCGGTAAACGATTCTTCCAGGGTGAGGAAGGCAGTCTTTGAAATGAAGTTCTCCAGCATCTTGACGGCCAGGGGCTCGTCATCGACGACCATGCAACGCAATGCTTTCATCCCAGGATTTTTTTCAGGACGATGCGGACGGAGTAGACACCGTCCTTCTCGGATTGTTCGTAAGAATAGGCTTTCGGATAGATCAACTCCAGGCGGCGGTGCAGATTCTCCACGCCGATGCCGGAACCGATATGATCTTCGCCGCTCTTCTCAAAGACGGAGTTCTCGCAGTCGAATACCAGATCCTGTCCTTCCGGGTGCAGGCCGATATGCACGAAGGACGGCATCCGGGCATTGATTCCGTGCTTGAAGGCATTTTCGATGGGCGAGATGAAGAGAAGCGGGGCGATCTTGACGTCGACGGCAGGGAGTTCCCAGGAAGTCTTCACCTCCGTGAGTTCGTTGCAGCGGAGTTGCATCAGGCGGATGTAATTGTCCAGGAAGGACACCTCGCCCGACAGGGGGACCTTGTCTGCGTCGGTGTCGTAGAGGGCATAACGGAGCGTGTCGCTGAGCTGCCCGATGCTCTCCTGCGCCTTGTCGGGATCGATCTGGGTCAGGGAGGAGATATTGTTGAGCGTATTGAAGAGGAAATGCGGATTGAGCTGGTGCTTGAGCCAAGTAAGTTCGGCCTCGGCGGTCTTGCGCCGCTCCTCCTGGAGCTGCATCTGCACATCGTTGGAGCGGAGGATGGCGCGTACGCCGATGGCCAGGAAGATGAACACCAGTTGGAAGAACGCGGCGGATATGAGGGTCGGGATGCGGAATGCAAGGATGTCCCGCCGCTGCAGGTGCTCGCGCAGCGGTTCGGGAATCTCCCCGCGCGGGAAGAAACTCGGCGCATTGAGCAATGCAAGCAGGATGACGTTCAGGATGATGAACCATACGATCCGCTTCCGGAACAGCAGTTTGGGTACCAGCAGGAAGTAATTGACCAGGTACACCAGGCAGATGGGAAGCATCATGTAGAAGGAAGGCCAGAATGTGAAGCCGAAGCGGTGACTGTCTCCGGAAATCAGCCAGGTCATGGCGGCGGGGAGCAACATCGCGCACGCCCAGATCAGGACTTGCGCGACATTGAGGATCAGGTGATTGCGGTTATGTGCCATACTGATTACATAGGTTTGCACAAAGATAATAAAACTTTAGCGCATTCCGGCACCCATCCCGGCTCCACCACCCATCGTTGCACCGCTACCGCCCATCAAACCGCCGTCCATGCTGTCAGATGCGCTCTCGATGTTGATGATATCATCGTTTTTGATGCTCTTGCGGGCGCTTTTGACACGGCTGCTGCCCTGTTTCCCGAAGCTCCAGCTGAGGCTGATGTTGAGCTGCTGCATCGGGATCACGTTGACGCTCACGGAGCGGAAATCCTTTCCGGAAGTATAGCTGCGCATCTCCATTCCCTTGCCGCCGGTCAGCGGGAGCGTGTAGTTGATGCTGAGGCCGAGCCGGTCGTCGAGGAAGTTCTTGGTCAGGCCGACCATCGCCATGCCCATGCCGCTGTTCCAGCCCTGCAGGGAGTAGTTGCGGCCCATCGAGACGAGGTTGGCGCTCAGGCTGAAGTCGGCGGGCAGGGCCTGCTGGACGCCCAGCATCGCGTTGTAGCTCAGGCCGTTGTTGGACTGTCCGAGGACCTCGCTCCGGATGTCGTTCCAGGTCAGGCCGCCGTTGAGGAAAATGCGGGTCTTGGGACTGGCGTTCCAGTTGATGAAGGTATTCAGGCCGGTCGCGCTGGTGCGGACGATGTTGCCGTAGGTCGTGTTCAGCAGGCCGTCTGCGTCATAGAAACTGTAGGAGGAGATGCCGCCTGCGACCAGTTGCTCGCGCAGGGTCAGGTTGACGGTCCACTTGGGGCTGTAGAGGTTGTAGACCAGGCTGACGGTGTGGCCGCGCTCGACGTCCAGGGAGCTGTTGCCGTAGCTGCGGGCGGTGGGGTCGGAGGTGTCCACGTACGGGTTGAGGTAGCTGATGCCCGGACGGCTGATGCGCATGTTGTAGGAGAGGCCGATGTTCTGGGTCTGGGTGATGTTGTACTGGAGGCTGGCCGTCGGGACCAGGCTGCCGTAGCCGGTGTTGAAGTTGTTACCCTGTCCGGAGGCATAGTTGACGTTCTGCCAGGTGTACTCATAGCGCACGCCGCCGAGGAGGCTGACCGGCCCGAGGGTGGCCTTGTATTCGGTGTAGAGGGCGCCGATGCGGTTGTAATAGTCATAATCCACGCTGGCGGCGGCGTTGTAGGCCCAGGCGCTGCCGTCCCAGAGGTATTGCTGCTGGTCGGAACTGTTGTGGCGGCTGATGAACTTCAGACCGGTGCTGAGGGTCCCGGCGGTGCCCAGGGGCGAGGTGAAATCGACCTGGAAGGTGTGCTCGCCGGAACGCTGCAGGCCGTCCGTGCGGCGGTTGGTGAGGTCCAGCCCGGAGGAAAGGGCGGTGCTGAAGCTGTTCTCGCCGAGGGTCTTGGAGGGCGTGAGGGAGAACTGGTAGGAGAAGATGAGGCTGCGGGCCGGGTTGTCAGCCCAGAGGTGCTGGAAGTCCACGCTGGCATTGATGGAGTTGGAACTCATTTTCGTGGTGGAATTGCCGCTGTAGCTGAATTCCGTTCCGCCCAGTCCGCTGACCGTGGTGGAGGTCAGGCCGTTGCTCGTGCCGCCGAAATGCATCAGGCCCACGGTGGCGGAGATCAGATTCTGCGCATCGAACTCGTAGCTTGCGCTCAAGTTGCCCATTTCCATCGGATGAGTCATCGAGGATTCGCTGTGGGTCTTGGTCGAGCCGGCGGCGCTGTTCAGCATTTCGCGGGTGACATCACTCGTACTGGCCGGCATCTTGTTGAACATCCCGTTGGAATTCAGGCTCCAGGAGAACTTGCCGCTCTGCTGGCTCAGGAAGAGTCCGCCGCCGCCCCCGCGGGTGTTGCCCATCAGGCGGACGGAGCCGTAGAAAGCATCCGAGAGGTTCTCCCCGCCCGTGGCCTCGCGGTTGGTCACGAGGTTGAGCACGCCGCCCACGCCCTCGGCGTCATAGCGGACGCCCGGGTTGGTAATGACCTGGATGTCCTTGACGAAACTCGCGGGCATCATCTTGAAAATCTGGGACGGGTTGCCGGAGAACATCTGACTGGGCTTGCCGTCCACGGTGACCTGGAAGCTGGAGGAGCCGTTGACGGTGATATTGTCCTGGCCGTCCACGGTGACCATCGGGACTTTGCGGAGCATGTCCAGGACCGTGGCGGTCTTGGAGTCGACGTCGTTCTCGACATTGTAGGACAGGCGGTCCACTTCCATTTTGACGAGCGGACGCTGCGCGGTCACGGAGGCGCTCGCGAGGGCCTCGATGTCGTCTTCGATCAGGATGTCGCCCAGGTCGAGGCTTTCTTCGCCGTCGAGGGTGAAGAGGATCTTGCGCTCCTGCCGGCCGATGCCCGAGAAGAACAGGGTATAGGCGCCTTTGCCGTTGAGGACCTGGGAGAAGGTGCCGTCCAGGTCGGTGGTGGTGTAGGCGACCGGGTTGGCGCTGTCGTCGGCGCGGAAGAACTGGAGGACGGCCGCCGGTTCGCCCTGGCGGGTGAGGGCGTCGAGGACGTCGCCTTTGACGATGGTGCGCTGTGCGAAGAGGGACGCGCTGCAGAGGACGGCGAGGGTCAGGGAGCTGAGAATTCGTTTCATATCGTGTTCGTTTTTGTTTTCCGATGCAAAATTATTTCAAGGACCGTGCGTGCCCGGAACCGTTTCGACGGATGCCCGGAGCTTTTCGACGGAGCGCCCTCCTGTTCGACGAAACCCTCTCTTCCTTCGACGAATCACCCCCGGACAAACCCTCTCCGGGACGTTCCGGAGGCGGGTTTGCTTTTCCGGGAGGATTTTCGTAAATTCGCAAGATTTTCGAAATCTCAAAAGTTAGTTATCGTCATATCATGAAAGATTCCATCATCATCCTTTGCGGCGGCGGCCCGGCTCCGGGCATGAACACCGTCGTGTGCTCCGTGGCCAAGACCTTCCTGGCCGGCGGTTATCGTGTCATCGGCCTCCACGGCGGCTACAGCGGCCTCTTCAGCCCGAAGGCCCGTACAGAGGATTTCGATTTCTTCAAGGCGGACGCCTATTTCAATCGCGGCGGATCCTACCTCCAGATGAGCCGTTTCAAGCCCACGGACGAGGATTTCGAGAAGAATTTCAACCTCTCCCTGTTCACCGACAACAACATCAAGCTCCTGGTGACCGTCGGCGGCGACGACACCGCCTCCACGGCCAACCGCATCGCGAAGTTCCTGGAGAACAAGCAGTATCCCATCGCCAACATCCACGTTCCCAAGACGATCGACAACGACCTTCCGCTGCCGGACAATGCGCCGACCTTCGGTTTCAACTCCGCCAAGGATGAGGGTGCGCACATCGCCCGCACCGTGTACGAGGATGCCCGCACCAGCGGCAACTGGCTGCTCATCAGCGCGATGGGCCGCAGTGCCGGACACTTGGCCCTGGGTATCGGCGAGGCCACGCACGCCCCGATGACGATCATCCCGGAGATGTTCAACAAGACCGACATCACCATCGAGAAGATCATCCGCCTCACCCTTTCGACCATCATCAAGCGCCGCCTGCTGGGCATCAGCTACGGTACCGTGGTCGTGGCCGAGGGCGTGTTCCACGATCTCGCCGCCGAGGACATCAAGGCCGCCGGCGTGTCGATGACCTACGATGAGCACGGTCATCCCGAGCTGGGCAAGATCTCCAAGGCAGTCCTCTTCAACGAGTTGTTGGAGAAGGAGATGAAGAAGATCGGCTTCAAGGCCAAGACCCGTCCGGTGGAGATCGGCTATGATGTCCGCTGCCAGGACCCGATCGGCTACGATCTGACCTACTGCTCCGAGATGGCGATGGGTGTGTTCGAGCTCTTCAAGAAGGGCGAAACCGGCTGCATGGTCTATGTGGACGCTTTCGGCAATGCCAAGCCATTGTATCTGCACGATCTGCAGAATGCGGAGGGCAAGATCCCGCCGCGGCGCGTCGATATCGAGGGCGGCACGGCCCAGAACTACTTCAACCACATCTGCCACTTCATTACCCCGGAGGATTATGAGGCAGCGAAGAAGTTCGTCCCCAACCCCGAAGCCTACGATTTCAAGAAGATCCTGAACTGGTAAGACCCTGCCAGAATAGAAGAAGCCCGGAGCGCAGAGCCCCGGGCTTTCTTTTTAATGATGGTCGGAGATCAGTCTCCGGTGTTGGCGAGGGTGCCGGCGAGGAACTGGTCGTAGGCGGTCATGTCCACCAGGCCATGGCCGGAGAGGTTGAAGAGGATGACTTTCTGTTCACCGCTCTCCTTGCACTTGTTGGCTTCCGTGATGGCAGCCGCGATGGCGTGGCAGGACTCCGGAGCCGGGACGATGCCCTCGGCCTTGGCGAAAAGCACGCCGGCGGCGAAGGAATCCAGCTGGCGGATGTCCACCGCCTCCATCAGGCCGTCCTTGACGAGCTGCGAGATGATCGCACCGGCGCCGTGGTAGCGCAGGCCGCCCGCGTGGATGTTGGCGGGACGGAAATCGTGGCCCAGCGTGAACATCGGGATGAGCGGAGTCAGACCCGACTCGTCGCCGAAGTCATACCGGAACTCACCCTTGGTGAGCTTGGGGCAGGATGCCGGCTCGGCCGCGATGAAGCGGGTCTTCTTGCCCTCCAGGATTTTGTGGCGCATAAAGGGGAAGGAGATGCCGCTGAAGTTGGAACCGCCGCCGAAGCAGCCGATGATGATGTCGGGGTATTCGCCCGCCATCGCCATCTGCTTCTCAGCCTCGAGACCGATCACCGTCTGGTGCAGGCACACGTGGTTGAGCACGGAGCCCAGCAGGTATTTGCAGTTCGGGGTGGTCATCGCCAGCTCTACCGCCTCGGAGATGGCGGTACCGAGCGAACCCTGGTGATTGGGATCGGCCGTGAGGATGTCCTTGCCCGCACGGGTGGACATCGACGGCGACGGGGTCACGAGGGCGTCGAAGACCTGCATGATGCTGCGCCGGTAGGGCTTCTGCTCATAGCTGATCTTGACCTGATAGACGGCGCAGTCCAGCCCGTAGAGATTCGCGGCGTAAGAGAGGGCGGCGCCCCACTGGCCGGCGCCGGTCTCGGTGGTGACGTTGGTCACGCCCTGCTGCTTGCAGTAGTAGGCCTGCGGGATGGCGGAGTTGAGTTTGTGGGAGCCCAGCGGGTTCACGCTTTCATTCTTGAAATAGATGTGTGCGGGCGTGCCGAGGGCTTCCTCGAGGCCGTAGGCGCGCACCAGCGGGGTGCAGCGGTAGTAGGCATATTTCTCGCGGACGTCCTCGGGGATGTCGATCCAGCGGTCGGTCTGGTTGACTTCCTGGCGGGCGCACTCTTCGGCGAACAGGGGATAGAGGTCTTCGGCCTTGATGGGCTGCTTGGTACCCGGGTGGATCATCGGCTGCGGCTTATTGACCATGTCAGCCTGGATGTTGTACCACTGGGTAGGGATTTCACTCTCGGGGAGGATGAATCTTTTCTGTTTCATAATCCTGATATGGACGGGTTAATTAATAATTGCAGTTGATGTAGGCTTCCAATGCGACGATGGCGGCGTCCGTGGTGGCCCAGCTCGTGCAGAAACGCACGGCTGCGTGGGTCTCATCCACGATCTGCCATCGCTCGACGCCGAACTCGACCGTGAGACGGTCGATGGCGCCGATCTCGAGAATGGGGAAAACCTGGTTGGTGGTGTTGTCGACAAGGAAAGGAATACCCTTGTGCTTGAAGGCCGCACGGATGCGGTCGGCGAGACGGTCGGCGCGGCGCGCCAGGGAGAAGTAAAGTCCTTCGTTCATCAGGACTTCGTATTGGATGCCGAGCAGACGGCCTTTTGCGAGCATGCCGCCGTTCTGCTTGATGTTGTAGCGGAAATCCTCCGCGAGCTCGGAATTGGAGAAGACGACGGCCTCGCCGAAGAGGGCGCCCTGCTTGGTCCCGCCGATATAGAATACGTCGGCGATGGCGGGCAGGTCCTTGGGCAGCAGGTCGCAGCCGGAGGCCTCGAGGCCGTAGCCCAGGCGCGCACCGTCGATGAACAGCGGCAGCTCCCAGTTCCGGCAGACCTCCCGGATATCCAGCAGCTCCTGCTTGGTGTAGAGGGTGCCGAGCTCCGTAGGGAAGGAGAGATAGACCATCCCGGGCTGGACCATGTGCTCGCGGCTGAAGTCGCTGTGGTGCGCCTGCACGAAGTTGAGGATCTGCTCCGCGCTGATCTTGCCGTCCCGGGCGGGGAGAGCGAGCACCTTGTGCCCGCCGTGCTCCACAGCGCCGGTCTCGTGGACATGGATGTGGCCGGTCTCGGCGCAGACCACACCCTGGTAGGGCTTGAGCAGGGAAGAGATGACGGTGGCATTGGCCTGTGTCCCGCCGACGAGGAAATGGACCGCGGCGTCGGGGCAGTCGAAGACATAGCGGATCATATCCGCCGCCCGCTCGCAATGCGGATCTTCTCCGTAGCCCAGGGTCTGCTCCAGGTTCGTCTGCCGGAGCGCCTCGAGAATCTGCGGAGCGCAGCCTTCCAGATAGTCGCTTTCGAAATGGATCATACTACCTACTAAACATAACCGAGCCGCAAGGTAAGAAAAAATAATTAATAATCACCCCCCGGCCGGACGATTTTTGTCACAAGCGCGACATGAAAAGAAAAAAGCCGCGATTCGCATCGCAGCTTTTTCTCAATTCTAACCAAAATTATTAACCAATGAAAATCTATTCGACTCTACTTATAGCAAGCACTGTGCCAAAACAAGAAAAATTTTGTTTTGAAAAAAATCACAAAGCCTTATACTCGAAATTTTCCAGGACCGCCCCGCCGCAGAGCAGGTAGGCCGGACGCAGGGCGAAAAAGCCCTGGTAATTGTTGTGGTGGTAGGAGGAGACATCCACATTCTCGGAGAGGCAGACCCAGTCCCCGCCGTCCTCGCGCTGCCAGAGACTGGCCTTGTTGCGCTCGTTGCGGATGCGCATTTCCAGACGGGACACTTCACTCTTGATGCCGAAGAAAGCCCGCTCGTTGTAGAAGAGGTACAGACCTGCCGCACCACCTTCCGGGACGGAGAAGGAGGCGCTGATCTCATAGGCGGCATCGACCGCCGTCGCCGTCCGTAGCGTGCCGCCCTCGAAGCCGGGCTGCCAATTCGACCAGAGCAGCGGGTTGGAGAAATCCCGCAGGTAGGCGTAGTCGCCCTGCAGGCCGCCCTGCTCCCAGCGGGCGCCGTCCTTCTGCGTCAGCACGGGCCAGCCGTCGGCCGTCCATTCGACGCTCTCGATGATGGTGCTGCGGCCCAGGGTGTGGTAGCCGTTGCGGTAGGCGTGATAGACGATGTACCAGTTGCCGTCGGCGTCGTCCACCAGGGTGCCGTGCCCCTTGGACCACCAGGGCTCGTCGCCGGAATAGGTGTGCACCAGGGGGTTGTGCGGGCTGTTCTCCCAGGGGCCGAGGGCGGATTTGCTGCGTGCCACCACGCACATATGGCTCGTGACGGGTCCGGCCGTGCCGCCTTCTGCGCTGACGAGGTAATACCAGTCGCCCCGGCGGAGCAGTTTGGGCGACTCGAGCCACATCCCCTCGGTCTCCCATTCGGCGGGATACTCCCAGCCGTCATAGACCTTTTGGGCCGGCCCCGCCGCGGCCAGCCCGTCGTCCGTCAGGGGCGTGAAGAAGCCGTTGTTGGTATAAAGGTAGCGCCGTCCGTCCGTGTCGATGACGTGGCCGGGGTCGATTCCTCCCACGTCCAGCTTGACCGGTTCGCTCCAGGGGCCCTCGATGCGCTCGGCCGTGACGACATAGTTCTCGCCGCGGCTGGTGGGATAGTAGATGTAGTAGCGCCCGCCCACCTTGCACAAGTCCGGGGCGAAGATGGAATAGTCCCCGTCCTCGACGGCCCTCGCGACGGGCTCCCAGTGCAGCAGGTCGGTGGAATGCCAGACCAGCAGGGCGGGGAAGTAGGTGAAGGCGGAGTGGGTCATATAGAAGTCCCGGCCGTCCCGCAGGATGGTCGGATCCGGGTAGTCGCCCGGGAAAATACAGGTCTTGATCGGAGTGGTCTTGGGGGCGCAGGCGCCGAGCAGCAGGACGGCGGCGAGCAGGGAGAGGAGAGGGTTTTTCATCGCAGAATCATATTTCTTCCAAAAATACGGAAAAGCGGTGAAAACAGATTCTTTTAATTCATTGATTTTTTATACATTTGCAAAGAACCAGTAACCGTATAACCCTTATGGATGACAAAATGACCCGCCGCGAGGCCCTCAAGGGCCTCTTCTTCGCCGGAATGGGACTCGCCGTAGGCGGCCCGCTCCTGCACTCCGTCAATGCGAACGCCGCCGTGCCTGCCGCCCTTCCCTGGGACGAGGCTCCCGACGGCACCAAGATCGATACGCGCACCTGGGACAAGATGGGGGAGACCCTCGGTATGCTCGGACTGGGCTGCATGCGCCTGCCGACGAAGAGCGGAGGCGGCACAGGCGGCTTCGGCCGCCGCCAGCCCCTGGACCAAGACGCTGTCAACGAGATGGTCGACTATGCTATCAAGCACGGTATCAACTACTTTGACACCGCTCCTGCCTATGGCGAGTCCGAGGTTGTAACGGGCAAGGCCCTCAGCCGCCATCCCCGCAGCGCCTACAAGATCGCGACCAAGATTTCCAACATGAGCGGCCGGCCGACCCTGGAGGCAGGAAAGGAGATGTTTGAGACCTCCCTGAAGAACCTGCAGGTGGAGTATGTGGACTTCCTGCTGCTGCACAACCTGCAGAATGTCGCCGGCTACAATACCCGCTTCAAGGACAACGGCCTGTTCAACTGGCTGCTTGAGCAGAAGGCAAAGGGACGCATCAAGCACCTGGGTTTCTCCTTCCACGGAACCAATGACGACCTGCCGGGTCTGGTGGATCTCTATGATTGGGATTTCGTGCAGATCCAGCTCAACTACGCCGACTGGAAGGATATGTCCCGCGGTTGGGGCTCCGGCGGCGGGAGCGCGACCAGTTCCGAGTTCCTCTACAACTACCTGGTCGGCAAGGGCATTCCCGTGCTGGTGATGGAGCCGGTCAAAGGCGGTGCCCTGGCCAATGTCAGCGAAGGTGTCGCCGCCGTGATGCGCGAGCGTCATCCCGAGCTCACGCCCGCCGCGAACGCCCTGACCTATGTGGGCTCCCTGCCGGGCGTGATGGTGACCCTGAGCGGCATGTCCAACATGGCCCAGCTCAAGGAGAACGTCTCCCTGTTCACGGGCTTCAAGCCCTTCGACGAGAAGGAGATGGCCTTCATGCTGACCGTCGCGGACCTCTACAAGTCCAAGGGACAGATCCCCTGCACGGCCTGCGCCTACTGCATGCCCTGCCCGGCCGGCGTGGACATCCCCGGCAACTTCAAGATTTTCAACAGCGCCAGCGACGCCCTCCTCTCGACGGAGACCGCGCGCAAGGATATCGCCGACAAGCGGAAGGCCTTCCTGAAGCTCTACAACGAACAGCCCAAGGCTGTCCGGGCCGACGCCTGCGTGAGCTGCAACGCCTGCCTGCCCAAGTGCCCGCAGCACATCAGCATCCCGCAGCACATGCAGCGGATCAAAGAACTGGTCGCTAAAATTTAACAAACCGAGCCGCCATTCCGATGGCGGCTTTCTTCATATCGAAACGTTGTGGAAGGAAAAGACAATAAAATCACCCGCCGCGAAGCCCTCAAGGGGCTCTTCTATGCCGGAATGGGGCTCGCCGTCGGCGGCCCTGTCCTGCAAGCTTGCGGCGGTCGGGGCCCGTCCGAAGCCCCCGCGGCCCTTCCCGTGACCGAGGCCCCGGAAGGATCGAAGATCGACACCCGCAACTGGAGCAAGTTGGGCGAAACCGTCGGCATGCTCGGCCTGGGCTGCATGCGTTTCCCCACGCTCGACGGGAAAGAAGCAGGGGACGGCAACTTGGACCAGGAGGCGGTCAATGAGATGATTGACTATGCCATCGCACACGGCATCAATTATTTCGATACGGCTCCGCTCTACGGCCAGTCCGAGGAAGTGACGGGCCGGGCGCTGAGCCGCCACCCGCGCGAATCCTATTTCATCGCGACCAAGATGTCGCATATGGGCGGACGGCGCTTCTCCCTCGAGGACGGCAAGCGGATGTTCGAGACCTCCCTGGAGCGCCTCCGGACGGACTACATAGATTTCTACCTGCTCCACAGCGTACCCACCGTGGCCGAGTTCAACGGACGCTATGTCGAGAACAAGTTGTTCGAGTACATCCTGGAGCAGCGCGAGAAAGGCCGGATCCGGCACCTGGGCTTCTCCTACCACGGCACCAATGCCGACCTGCCGCAGATGCTGGACCTCTATGACTGGGATTTCGTGCAGATCCAGGCCAACTATGTGGACTGGAAGGACATGCCGGTGGACTGGGATCCGAACCAGGGTCCGACCAGCGCCGAGGTCCTCTACAAGTGCCTGGCCGACCGGGGTGTCCCCGCGGTGGTGATGGAGCCCGTCAAGGGCGGTTCGCTGGCCAACGTCAGCGATGCGCTTGCGGCCGTGATGCGCGAGCGGCATCCCGAGCTCACGCCCGCCGCCAACGCCCTGACCTTCGTGGGATCGCTGCCCGGCGTGATGGTGACCCTGAGCGGTATGTCCAACATGGCCCAACTCAAGGAGAATGTCTCCTTGTTCACGGATTTCAAGCCGTTCAATGACAAGGATATGGCCTTCATGGAGACGGTGGCCGAGCTCTACAAATCCAACGTTCACATTCCCTGCACGGCCTGCGCCTACTGCATGCCCTGTCCCAACGGCGTCAACATCCCCGGCAACTTCCGGGTGTTCAACAGCGCCAGCGACGCACTCAGCATCCCGGATCCCGAGCACAAGGACAAGACCTACAACGCCAAGCGCAAGGCTTTCCTGAAGCTCTATAACGGTTTGGAGAAAGGCGCCACAGCCGACGCCTGCACCAACTGCAATGCCTGTCTGCCCAAGTGCCCGCAGCACATCCGCATCCCGCAGCAGTTGATGCGCATCAAGGAGCTCGTCGCCAGTCTCTGACGGGTCCCTTATTCTTTGATAAACGGCTGCAGGTACTCGCCGATGCGGTCGAGCCAGGTGTAGCTGCCCGTGCCGGGCGAGGCTTCGCGCTGGAAGCAGTGGCCGCGCAGGGCGAGGGTGTGCAGTTCGCTCTGGATGCCCATCGCGCGCATCTTTTCCCAGGTCTTGACAGAGTTCATCGAGGCATAGGTGTCGGCATCGCCGTGCAGGAAGAGCATCGGGGCGGTGTCGAGGTCGAAGCTGAACTCCGGTGCATGTACGGCGGAGTCGTCATTGCCGCCTGTGCTGTTGCCGCGCTCCATTCCGTCGGTCAGGACGTAGGCGGGATAGATGCCGATACCCCATTGTACTTTGCAGGAGAGGCGGTCGATCGCATCGATCGCTCCATAGGAGCGGTGGCGCGAGGAGGTCACCCCCATCAGGGTAAGGTGCCCGCCCGCGGAGGAGCCCATGATGCCGATTCGGTCGGGATCCAGCCCGCGCGCGGCGGCTTCGCTCCGCACGACGCGGATGGCCCGCTGGAGATCCTGCCAGGCGGAGGTATGCTTGGCCAGGCCCTGCGGACGCGGGGTGCGGTACTTCAGCGTGACCACGGTCACGCCCATGGCGTTGAGGTAACGGCGTGCGGGGGCCACTTCGAAGCCGTCCGGATCGTTGCCGGAATAGGCGCCGCCGGAGTAGATGATCTGGATGGCGCGGGTCTTGCGCTCCACCGGGATGTGCCATTCGATGTAGGGGTGGCACTGATTCTCCCGCACATCGGGCATGCGGCCTTCGGGCCAGATGTCCTCGCGGATGAGTTCGGCGCGGTCCGCGTCGCTGGTGAAACGGCTCATCAGGGGCACCTCGGGCTCCAGCGCGCCGAGGAATCCCATCTGCCGCAGGAACTCGATGCCGCGCTCCAGGCCGTAGGCGCCGTGGCCCTTGCCGGGATAGAGGTGCAGCTCGGCAGGTACGCCCATCCGGCGCAACTGCCTGTAGATCAGCGTGGACCCGTTTGGGGAATAAGGATCCGCCCCGCCGTGGTGCAGGCTCATCGGGCAGGTCTTCTCATCGAACTTGAAGACGCTGCTGAGCTTGACGTCCACCCCATAGCCCTCGCGGGCGGCCGGGATGCCTCCCTCGTCGGCGTCGGAGGTGGCGTAGGCCGGGGCGTTGACGATGGCGAAATTGATGTGGCAGGGGGTATCGTCGAGTTTGTCCACCTTTTCATAGGCGGGGGTCTGCGAACTCGTGCCCAGCAGCACGGCGAGGTGCGAACCGGCGGACATCCCGATCACGCCGATGCGCTCGGGATCGAAGCCGCGCTTCTTGGCCTCGCTGCGCACCAGGCGCACGGCCCGCTGGCCGTCCTCCCAGGCGGTCTGCCAGTAGGGGATGCCCTCGGGACGGGGGGTGCGATAGACGAAGTTGACGCACTGGATGCCGACGGCGGTGAGTTCCTGGTGCCATTTGTCGATCAGGCCCACGTCCACGGTACCGTTGTAGGCGCCGCCGGAGATCAGGATCATACAGGCGCCGTTGCGTACGGATGCATCGGGGGTCTCGTACCACTCGAGGTAAGGCGTCCGGTGGTCTTCGATGTTGAATCCCGGCGTGCGGAATTCATTGCTCATGGCGGCATACTGCTTGGGCTGGTTATCGGGCATCTTGCCCTTGGGCCAGATGGCTTCGCGTTCGAAGGCGGAGAGCTGGAATACAGCGAAAAGAAGGAGGAGTCCTAGTGTTTTTCTCATAATTCGGTGATCTTTCTCCCACAAATATAATGAATAATGCCTATCTTTGGAATTATGAAAGCGATAATTGCCTCCTTGTTGTCCGTCCTGCTCGGCCTGTCGGCCTGGGGGCAGGACTTCGATCAGACCTACGCCAAGACTGAATATGCCTCCAGTTATGGGGCCAAAATTTACAAGGGTACTGTCCAGCCTGTCTGGGTGGACGACAATACCTTCATCTACCGGACGGCGGAGCCGGACGGGGACGCCTGGTACCGGGTGTCGGGCACGGAGAAGGTCTCCATCTCGAAGGAAGACTTCGAAGCGGCGCAGCCCCGGCCGCGGCGTGCCGGCGCCTTCCCGGGCGGGGGGATGCCGGATCCCCGCGCACCCCGCGGAATACGGGCCTTCAGCCCGGACAGTTCGCGCGTGGCCTTCGTGCGGGACAACAATGTCTGGATCAGCCTTCCGGACGGGTCTGAGCCCGTCCAGCTCAGTTTCGATGGCACGGACGGCGAGGCGTATGCGCGCATTCTCTGGTCGCCGGACGGCAAGAAGCTTTCCGCGCTCCGGCGCCAGAGTTTCCCCGAACGCCAGATCCAGCTCCGGGAGTCCCGGCCCGAGGACCAGGTCCAGCCACGCTACCGCTACCTGGACTACGCCAAGCCGGGTGACCGCCTGCCGCAGGCCTTCCCGGTCCTGTTCGATATGGAAACGCATCGTCAGCTGCCCCTCGACCGTCCCATCCCCACGGATCAGTATTCGCTGAGCCTGGGCCGCTGGTCGCCGGATTCGAAATACTTCACCTACGAGTACAACCAGCGCGGGCACCAGCTCTATGAGTTCAATGCGGTGGACGCCGCCACCGGGGCGGTGCACACCCTCGCCCGCGAGACGAGCGATACCTTCATTTACTACAATGACCTCTGGCGCTATATTTTCTCCGACGGGAGCCGCGCCCTGTGGATCTCCGAGCGGGACGACTGGCGGCATCTCTACCTGATCGACACCCACACCCTGCAGATGCGGCAGCTCACGCACGGGGCATGGAACGTCCGCGAGATCCAGCGGGTGGACGAGCAGGGCGGTTTCGTGCTGGCCTATGCCAACGGCCTGGCCGCCGACAAGGGGGAGGATCCCTACAACAAGCATCTCATCCGCATCGAGCTCGCGACGGGGAAGGTGACGGACCTCACGCCCGAGAACGCTCACCACACGGTCAGTTTCAACCGCGGCTACACCGCCTTCGTGGACAATTATTCCCGGCCGGACCTGCCGGGCGTCTCCGTGCTGCGTTCCGCCGTCGACGGGCGTGTACTGCTGAAACTCCAGGAAATGGATATCGCCGGCCTGCTGAAGGACGGTTTCACGATGCCCGAGGTCTTCTGCGCCAAGGGACGCGACGGCCGGACCGACATCTGGGGGACCATCTGGCGGCCCTTCCATTTCAATCCGAGGAAGAAATACCCGGTGGTGGAGTATATTTATTCCGGCCCCCACGATTCCCACGTGGACAAGAATTTCCCGCTCGCCCCGCCGCGCTTCTCGCGCCTGTTGGAGTTGGGCTTCATCGTGGTCTGCATCGACGGAATGGGCACGGACAACCGCTCCAAGTCCTTCCAGGACGTGGCCTGGCGCAACCTCAAGGATGCTGGCTTTCCGGACCGCATCCTTTGGATCCAGGCCGCCCAGCAGAAATACAAATATATGGATACCAGCAAGATGGGCATCTATGGCTATTCTGCCGGCGGACAGAATGCGATGGCCGCGCTGCTCTTCCATCCGGAGTTCTACAAGGTCGGGGTGGCCCTGTGTGGCTGCCACGACAACCGGATGGACAAGATCTGGTGGAACGAGCAGTGGATGGGCTATCCCATCGGACCCTGGTACGGCGAGAACTCCAACGTGGACAACGCCTGGCGGCTGGAGGGCAAGCTCTTCCTGATCAACGGCGAGCTGGACGACAACGTGGATCCGGCTTCGACGCTGCAGGTGATATCCGAACTGATCAAGCACGAAAAAGATTTCGAACAGCTCTACCTTCCCGGCTATTCCCACAACCTGGGCGCGGCCTGGATCAACCGGCGGGTGTTCGAATTCTTCTGGCGTCATTGTAAATAACAGATGAAACGGATTATGATTCTCTTCCTGCCGCTCTTGTTCTGTGCGGCAGTCCTGTCCGCCCAGGTGGCGGACCGGGAAACGTATCTCTCGGAAATCGTCGCCGAACTTGGCAAACGCTGGCCGGAGAGCCGGACGCTGAACCTGGTCTTCCACGGCCACAGCGTACCCGCTGGCTATGCCCGCACCCCGGTGGTGAACACCCTGCAGGCCTATCCGCACCAGGTTCTGTGCGGGGTCAAGGACCGTTTCCCCAACGCGGTGGTCAACGTGATCACCACGGCCATCGGCGGGGAGCAGTCCGAGCAGGGCGCCGCCCGCTTCGAGGCGGAAGTGCTGACACACCGCCCGGACGTGCTCTTCATCGATTATGCGCTCAACGACCGCCAGATCGGGCTGGAGCGCAGCGAGAAGGCCTGGCGCGCGATGATCGAGGCCGCCCTCGCACGGAATATCAAGGTCATCCTGATGACCCCGACCCCCGACCTGAGCGAGGACATCCGCTCGGATGAAGCCCGCCTGTATCCCTTCGTGCAGATGATACGCCGGCTTGCGGCCGAGTATCACGTCGGCCTGGCCGACCCGTACGCCTGCTTCCGCAGCCGGGCCGAGGCGGGGGAGAAGATATCCTCGTATATGGCCCAGGTAAACCATCCCGACGCCCGCGGACACGCCATCGTCGCGGAGGAGATCCTGCGCTGGTTCTATTGATTGTAAGGGATGCCGGACAGCTTCAAACAGACCCTCACCCTGGGCGATGCGCTCAAGATCCAGGGACCCCGGGCGTTCAACATCATGATGAAGCCCGCCGGGTCGCTGTGCAATCTTGACTGCGCGTATTGCTACTACCTGGACAAGGCGGAGATCTACGGCGGCCGGGAGCCCCGGATGAGCCTGGAGATGCTGGAGACGGTGGTCCGGGACTACATCGCGGCCAATGACGTGCCGGAGGTGCAGTTCGTCTGGCACGGGGGAGAGCCCCTGGTGCTCGGGCTCGATTTCTACCGCCGGGCGGTGGAGTTGCAGCAGCAATACGCCGGCGGCAAGACGGTCCACAACAGCCTGCAGACCAACGGCACCCTCATCACGCGCGAATGGGCGCGTTTCTTCAAGGAGAACGATTTCCTGCTGGGCGTGTCCATCGACGGCCCGCAGGATGTACACGACAAGTTCCGCCGCGACAAGGGCGGCGCCCCGACCTTTCAGAAGGTCTTGCGCGGCATCGAGTTGCTCTATGCCGAAGGGGTGCCCTTCAATACGATGTCCACGGTCAATTCCTGCTGCGAGGGCCGCGGCCTGGAGGTTTATCATTTCCTGAAGAGCATCGGCAGCCATTACATGCAGTTCATGCCGGTGGTGGAGCACGTCAAATATCCAATCGTGAACGGGCGGGAGAACCGCAAGGGGCGGCCCTGGATCGTGGATCCAGACACCCCCGGGGCGAGCCTGGCGCGCTGGAGCGTGAGCGATATAGGCTTCGGGCAGTTCATGTGCGACATCTTCGACGAGTGGGTACGCGCCGACGTAGGGGAGTATTTCGTGAATCTCTTCGATGCCACCCTCGCGGGCTGGTGCGGAGTGCGGCCCGGTCTGTGCGTCTATGGGGAGACCTGCGGGGACAACGCCAGCCTGGAGCACAACGGTGACCTGTATCCCTGCGACCATTTCGTCTATCCCAAATACCTGCTGGGCAACATCCGGGAGCGAAGCATCGCAGAGATGATGGATTCGGAGCAGATGCTGCAATTCGGTATTTCCAAGCGGACCGGCCTGCCGCGGGCCTGCCGAGCCTGCGAGTGGCTGCACCTCTGCCACGGGGAGTGCCCCAAGCACCGCTTCAACCGCAGCGAGTCCGGGGAAACGGGGCTGAACGCCCTGTGCGGGGGCTATCGCAAGTTCTTTGCGCGTTCTGCGCCCTACATGCAGAAGATGCGGGAGCTGCTGGAGCAGGACCTCGCACCTGCCCTCGTCATGCCCTGGGCCCGCGCCCGGCTTGAAAGAAAATGACTATCGATATGCACAAAAGATTCTTGTTGATTCCGACCCTGCTGCTCGCCACCGTCGTGGCCTGGGCGGCTCCGACCATCAAGGACTTCCGGGTCCAGCACGCCGATTCGCCGATTGCCATCGAGGACCGGCATCCCGTTTTCAGCTGGAAAATGGATTCCGCCCAGCGCGGCGCCCACCAGACAGCCTACCAGATCAGCGTCATCCGCGAAGTGGATGGCAGCGAACTGTGGAA
>JAEEGG010001668.1_pt1 | contig 59050 bp, 49 predicted proteins | sample 9134161 | NCBI WGS metagenome assembly JAEEGG01 (sample SAMN16246543, study PRJNA631951) | gut metagenome | biome: gut microbiome; feature: rumen; material: CR-attached | host: Bos | place: Iran: Karaj | collected 2018-10
GCATGGACGGCTCCTCCGTTCACAAGGTTGCCGTCCTTCTGCACTCCTGCTGTGCTCCGTGTTCGAGCGCTTGCATCGAAAGGCTCTGCGACAGATGCGATGTCACGGTTTATTACTACAACCCCAACATCGGTGAGGAAGCGGAATACCTCAAGAGAAAGGAAGAGCAGATCAGGCTTATCGGCGCATACAATTCCGAAAAAAAGGGAAAGTATGAGATAAAGATCCTCGATGCGGACTATGATCCCGAAAGCTTTAATGCCATGGCTGTGGGGCTGGAGGACTGTCCGGAAAGAGGACCCAGATGTCATAAATGCTATGAACTGCGCATGCGAAGAACGGCGGAAGCAGCGCTTAAGACGGGAGGGTTTGACTTTTTCGCGACGACGCTCACACTGTCGCCTCTCAAGGACAGCGAGGCGATAAATCGTATCGGGCTTATGATAGAGGAAGAGACCGGAATGAGATACCTTCCTTCGGATTTCAAGAAAAGAAACGGATACCTTCGTTCCATCGAATTGTCGAAGGAGTACGGTCTCTACAGGCAGAACTTCTGCGGATGCATCTATTCAAAACCGAAAGCTTCTGAGTGACCGGAAGCCCCCGAAACAAGGGACAGCTTATACTGTTTGGCTGCCCGACATGAAAATTGCGGGAACGGTCCGTTTTTTGTATAATAAATATTTGGTACGTTTCACCTGCGTTTTATGAAAGGAAAGCGAAAGATGAATTGTCCGAATTGCGGTGGTGCATTAAAGGTAATAGATAATAAGAAAGTCTGTGAGTACTGCGGATACGAAGAGATCATACCGCAGAACGGTAACGGGGATGATTTCTATAATCTCATGGTCCTCAACGAGAGCAGCACCCCGGATGATATCACCGTACAGCTTGCCGAGAGCAATCTCGGTTTTATCTTAAGAAGCGGAGAGGCTATAGCAAAGGATGTTCCTCCCGGGTATCATACGATGGTGGTTACCAGCGGCCAGATGACCGAGTACCGTTCGGTCTGCGTCCCCGGTGACGGAAAAGCGGTCAAGGTATATGTTGCAAAGGGTTTGTACGGGCTTTCGATAAGAGTATCCGAACCCGGCGCTCCCGACAGAACCACCGGGCCTGTTGTAGGAACCATAACGGGAACGAGAACGGGTGCGAATATGATCAATCAGGAGATGGCGCTTTCGATAATGGCGCTTGTCTTCAGTATTATCATTCCTCTTATCGGACTGATACTGGCTTTGGTCGATCTCGGCAATACCAAAAAGCAGGGCAAGAAGGCCCATCCGACCACGATCGTCGCGTTGGCCCTAGCCGGTGCAAGATTTGCGTTAATGTTCATTTTGCTGATAATTGGAATCGTGGCGCAGGGATTATAACGGAATGACGGTTTTGCCGCATTCCCGATAAGGAGTTTTTTAATGAAAAGTATTCTTGATCTTTTAAGTGAAGAAGTGGGAAGTGCCTTTGAAAAGGCGGGATATAAGAAGGAGACCGGCAAGGTTTCCGTATCCAACCGTCCCGACCTGTGCGAATACCAGTGCAACGGCGCGATGGCTCTTGCAAAGGAATTCAAATGCGCACCCAAGGCTATCGCCGATGCGGTTGTCGAAATACTTAAAGGCAGCGGTGCATTCGAATCCGTGGAAGCGGTAATGCCCGGCTTTATCAACATGAACATCAGTGCATCTTTCCTTTCGGATTATGTTAAGAAGATGGCTGACGGGGAAAAGTACGGGATCGATCTTCCGGAACCCAAGACCATAGTTGTTGACTACGGCGGACCCAATGTCGCAAAGGCTCTTCATGTGGGACACCTTCGTCCCGCGATAATCGGAGAGAGCATCAAGCGCATTCTAAGATACATGGGTCACAACGTGATCGGTGACGTTCATATGGGAGATTGGGGAAAGCCCATGGGACTGGTCATGGTCGAGATTCAGGAAAGACAGCCTGACCTTCCCTATTTTGACGAATCATATACCGGAGAATATCCCAAGGAGCCTCCTTTCACGGTAAGGGACCTTGAAGAGATCTATCCCGCAGCATCCGCAAAGAGCAAGGAGGATCCCGATTACAACGCAAGAGCTCTCGAAGCGACTCTCAAGCTTCAGAGCGGCGTAAGGGGCTACCGTGCACTCTGGGACCACATCATCGATGTATCCGTTAACGACATGAAGCGCATTTACGAAAAGCTTCACGTTGATTTTGACCTCTGGAACGGTGAGAGCACCGTACAGTATCTGATCCCCGATATGGTAAAGGAGATGAAGGAGAGCGGCGTTGCATATGAAAGTGAAGGCGCTCTTGTCATCGATGTAAAGGAAGACACCGACACCAAGGAGATTCCTCCCTGTATCGTACTTAAGTCCGACGGAGCAAGCCTCTACAACACCACCGACCTTGCAACCATCAAGGAGCGTGTTGCCAAATATGATCCCGCACAGATCATCTACATTACAGATAAGCGTCAGGATCTTTATTTCGAGCAGGTGTTCAGGGCTGCGCGCAAGGCAGGCCTTGTATCCGATAAAGTGACTCTTTCACACATCGGATTCGGCACCATGAACGGCAAGGACGGCAAGCCCTTCAAGACCCGTGACGGCGGCGTTATGCGCCTCGAAAGTCTCATCACCGAGATCCAGGATGAGATGTATACGAAGATAAAGGAAAACAAGGACATAGACGACGCGGAAGCAAGACAGACCGCTGACCTCGTAGGTCTTTCCGCACTCCTTTACGGAGATCTGTCCAACCAGGCCGTCAAGGATTATGTATTCGATATGGAGAGGTTCATTTCCTTCGAGGGAAATACCGGTCCCTACATCCTTTACACCATCGTACGTATCAAGTCCATTATCGCAAAGTATGCGGCTCAGGGAGGAGATGTATCCGCCCTTAAGATCGGCACTCCCGTCAACGCATCGGAAAAGGACCTCATGAAGGCTCTCTCTTCCTTTGCACAGACGATGGACAGCGCAGCTGCGGAGCTGGCACCTCACAGGATCTGCGCATACATCTACGACCTTGCGAACGCACTCAATTCCTTCTACCACGAGACCAAGATCCTTTCTGAGGAGGACGAGGCCAAAAAGGGAGAGTATATCGCACTCATCGATTTCACCAGAAAGGTGCTTGAAACCTGCATTGACCTGCTTGGTTTTTCAGCACCCGATCGGATGTAACACCCGAAAAGTGGCGTATTCACGCCACTTTTTTTATGAAAAATATTTTTTCCCAAAAAGTCGATTTTTTTGTTGACAATAGAGCCTCAGATATGTAAAATAGCCTTTGTCGGTCGGCGAAAGCCGATGGCAAAATGGAATCTTAGCTCAGCTGGGAGAGCATCTGCCTTACAAGCAGAGGGTCATAGGTTCGAGCCCTATAGGTTCCATTTTTTTTAGGCGAGGTAGCTCAGTTGGCTAGAGCACGCGGTTCATACCCGCGGTGTCGAGAGTTCGAATCTCCCCCTCGCTACGCTGATGTGGCTCAGTCGGTAGAGCGTCGCCTTGGTAAGGCGGAGGTCACCAGTTCGATTCTGGTCATCAGCTCTGATCCCGAAACTTAGTTTTGCTAAGTTTCGGGTTTTTCTTTTTAAGCAGTTTGGCATGAGAAGGGGAGCGTGGATATGCAGCGTATTGACTCAATAGACATTTTAAAGGGCATAGGTATTCTTTTGGTCGTACTTGGCCACACCAGGTTTGCCGGAACCTCATATATCTATCTTTTTCATATGGCGGTTTTCTTTATGGCATCGGGATATTTCTATAAGGAAAGATACTCCGATTCCCTCAAAGACCTCGGGAAGGCTGTTATAAAGCGTATCAGGGGACTTTGGGTTCCGGTCGTGATATGGAATACCGTTTTTACCCTCTTAAATAATGTTTTTATCAGGTGCAATATTTATACATCAGAAAAAAACGTTGAAGACTATCTGGATGAATCGCTTGTCAGCATACATTCCGTTATGTCGGTTAAAGATATGCTGAAGAATATTGTCAAAGGCATATTTTTTGCCGGTCATACCGAGCTTGGAGGAGCTTTCTGGTTCCTTCGTGTTCTTTTCTATATATCCGTATCCTATCTCTGCATCGATTTTATCCTGAAAAGGTTTATCCGTAACGGCAGGACGGTCCTTATATGTCAGGGGATCGTGTCTGCAGTGTTCCTGGGCGTCGGATATTATATGAGCCTCAAAAACATAGATACATTTGCTCTTGATAAGCTGTTTTCCTGCTATTGCCTTTATTATCTCGGCCTGCTTATGAGCATTGTCATTCCTAAGAAGTGGGAAAAGACCTCTGTTTGCCTTGTTACATCTGTAGTAAGCTTTTTTGCCCTGTGGGGACTCGGCATGATCGGTACGATCTCCCTGGGAAACAATGACTATGTGAATCCGCTTTTCATGCTGACCGCTTCGGTTCTGGGATGGATGATGGTATATTCCGTTTCCGTATTGACGGTCAGGATCCTTTTCCTGAACAGATTCTTTACCCTTCTCGGCAGGAATACGATCATCATAGTTATCTTTCACTTCCTGTTCTTTAAGCCCGTAAATGTGCTTGTCATGTATGTAAAGGGATGGCCGGTGCAGACTGTCGCGGGATTCCCCGTTTCCGTAAATACCGGTATGTGGTGGATCCTGTATACTTTGGTCAGTATCGGGCTGTGTCTGCTGACCGCGCTTGTATGGAAGCGGTTAAAAACTCCCAAAGTTGCTTAAATTGCTAAAAAATCATATAATATCAATATCTATGGGTTTGCAGTGTACACGGGTTTTTATCTATGAAGGGGACCTTACTTATGGCAAGGAAAGTTGATTATCCGATACTGGTAAGACTTGAGGACATATGTCCCACGCTCGACAGGAAAAAATTCGAGATATTCAGACAGTTTTTCGATGAAACGGGAATTAAACCGCTTCTGTGTGTCATACCCGAAAACCGCGATCCCAAGCTCGTTAAGGATAACGTCAACAGGGATTTCTGGAACTTTGTCCGTGAGCTCAAGGCGGAAGGCTACGGCATTGCCATGCACGGCACTTACCATCTTGCTACCGGCAAGAGCATCGGTCTGATCTCCGGAGACGTTTCCACCGAATATGCCGGAATGAGCTATGATTCCCAGCTCAAAAAGCTCAGGGAAGGAAAGCATATACTGGCCCAGCAGGATCTTGATACCGAGATCTTCGCCGCACCCAATCATTCATACGATTTCAATACGATAAGAGCATGCAAGAAACTCGGGATCAATTATTTTTCCGACGGAATGAGCAGAAAGCCTTATATGATCGAGGGAGTAAAGTTCATCCCCGTTTCTCCTTTCTGGAAGCACCACAGAAAAGGTGTTCTCACAATGTGCATCTCTACCAATAATGAGAATCTTGACGGCAGGGAGACTATATTCGAATTTCTCAGGGAGAACCTTTACCATGTGATCACTCCCGAGGAAGCGTGCCGTCTCAAGCCTACGTTTTATCATATAGCCCGTATTTCAGAGAGGATGAACATCAAGAAATACAACGCCATCAGGAACAGGGCAAGAAGAAGAAATACAGATCAGTAAGCTTTTGATCGAAAGGACGTACAATGGAATTACCCGCAATACTCGGCGGAAAGCCCGTCAGGGAAGATAAGATCTTCTACGGAAGACAGTGGATATCCGGGAAGGATATAGAGGCTGTCAGGAAAGTTCTTGAAGGACCGTTTATCACATGCGGTCCCAAGGTTAAGGAGGCTGAAGAAAGACTTGCCTCCTATACCGGTGCAAAGCATGCGGTTGTCGTAAACAGCGGAACCAGCGCTCTTCATTGTGCCTGCATTGCCGCAGGGATCAAGGAAGGCGATGAAGTCATCACAACACCCATCACATTCGCAGCATCCGCTAACTGCGTTCTTTACTGCGGGGCAAAACCCGTTTTTGCAGACATCAACCCCGAAACATACAATATCGATCCCGCAAGTATCAGGGCACATATCACCGACAAGACCAGGGCGGTCATTGCGGTTGACTTTACCGGACAGGTGGTACAGGCCGATGAGATCCGTGCGATCTGTGACGAGTTCGGCCTTGTTTTCATTGAGGATGCGGCACATTCCATCGGATCCTCATATAACGGTAAGATGGTAGGCAATATCGCGGACATGACCTGTTTTTCTTTCCATCCGGTCAAGACCGTTACCGCAGGCGAGGGCGGTGCGATACTTACCAATAATGACGACTATTATAAGAAGCTTGTTCTTGCACATACACACGGCATAACCCATGATGAGGATGAAATGGAAGACGCTCCTCACGAGGGACCCTGGTATTACGAGCAGATATGCCTCGGCTATAACTTCAGAATGACCGATTTCCAGGCGGCCCTGCTCATAAGCCAGCTTGACCGCATAGATGAATTCGTCGCAAGACGAAAGAAGATCGTTGCGACTTATGACGAGGCGTTTAAGGATGTTCCGGGGATCATAGTCCAGAAGAATATCCCTGAGTCCGATACATCCAGACATCTTTATATCATCAGACTCGATCTCGACAAGCTGACATGTACCAGGCGAGAATTCTTCGATGCGATGAGTGCGGAAAATGTTCAGTGCCAGGTTCATTACGTTCCCGTATACTGGTTCCCCCATTACAGGCACCTCGGGTACGAAAAGGGACTCTGCCCCAATGCCGAGGAAGTATATAAGGGCATCATGAGCATTCCCCTTTATCCTGCGATGACGGATAAGGATATCGAAGATACGATCACGGCGGTAAAGAAGCTTGCCGCATATTACAGGAAATAAACCGGAGATCCATATGAAGAAAGCACTTATTACCGGTATCACCGGACAGGACGGAAGCTATCTTGCCGAGTTCCTGCTTGAAAAAGGATATGAAGTTCACGGAATGATCAGAAGATCTTCCGTTGATTACAGAGAAAGGATCGCACATCTCGAGGGAAGGGATGATTTCTTCCTTCATTTCGGAGATCTCGGCGATTCCCTCAGCCTTGTAAATCTCATAGGGACCATTCGCCCCGATGAGATCTATAACCTTGCGGCTCAGAGCCATGTACAGGTTTCGTTCGATGTTCCCGAGTTTACGGCAGATGTCGATGCAACCGGTGTCCTCAGGGTTCTCGAAGCGGTAAGGGTTACCGGACAGACCGAAACCTGCCGTATATACCAGGCATCGACTTCTGAACTTTACGGCAAAGTGGAAGAGGTACCCCAGAGCGAAAAGACACCGTTCCATCCCTATTCCCCTTATGCGGTTGCCAAGCAGTACGGTTACTGGATCGTAAAGGAATACAGGGAAGCGTACGGAATGTTTGCCTGCTCCGGAATTCTTTTCAACCATGAATCACCCAGAAGGGGAGAGACCTTTGTTACTAGGAAGATCACTCTTGCCGCAGCGCGCATAGCAGCGGGACTTCAGGATAAGCTTTATCTCGGAAATCTTTCGTCCCTTCGTGACTGGGGATTTGCGGGTGACTATGTAAAGTGCATGTATCTCATGCTCCAGAACGATAAGCCCGAGGATTACGTCATAGCCACAGGCGTCCAGCATTCCGTAAGGGAGTTCTGCGCGCTTGCATTTCACCACGCGGGTATCGAACTTGAATTTACGGGTGAGGGCATCGACGAAAAGGGTATCGACAAGGCTACGGGCAAGGTCCTCGTAGAGGTCAGCCCCGATTTCTTCAGACCCACGGATGTTGTAAATCTTCTCGGAGATCCTTCCAAAGCAGCGGAGGAACTCAAGTGGAATCCGTCCGAAACAAGCTTTGAAGAGCTTGTAAAGATGATGACCGAAGCCGATATGAAGAAGGCTTCTTTGGAGGCTGCAAACAGATAATGAATATTGTTTTGCTTTCAGGCGGCTCGGGCAGAAGGCTCTGGCCGCTTTCAAATGAAGTAAGAAGTAAACAGTTCATAAGGATATTCACCTCTCCCTCAGGAGAGCCGGAGTCCATGGTCCAGCGTGTATACCGCCAGATCAGATCCGTTTCTCCCGATTCGGTCGTGACCGTGGCTGCATCTAGACAGCAGCTTTCCGCACTTACCAACCAGCTCGGTGACAAGGTGGATGTTTCTCCCGAGCCCTGCAGAAGGGATACATTCCCTGCGATAATCCTTTCGCTTGCTTTTCTTACCGATAAGAAGGGACTTTCTCCGGATGAGCCCGTGATCGTCTGTCCCGTCGATCCCTATGTCGGCGAAGACTATTACCGTGCACTGGGAAGCCTTGAAGAGGCCGTGCTCACGGATGAAAAGGGAATCTTCCTCTTAGGTACCGAGCCTTCTTTTCCTACAGCTAAATACGGATACATCATTCCGGAGAGCGTTGAAAAAATAAGTTCAGTTCTTCGTTTCAAGGAAAAGCCTTCCGAGGAAGAGGCAGAACAGCTTATAAAGGAAGGAGCACTCTGGAATGCAGGAGTCTTTGCTTTCAGGGCGGGATATGTCCTCGATATCGCAAGGAAGCTGATCGGTTATGACGGATACGACGATCTTCTTTCAAGATACGAGTCACTCGAGCCCATAAGCTTTGACTATGCGGTCCTCGAAAAGGAAGAAAACATCCGTGTCATAAGATTTGCCGGAGAGTGGAAGGATGTCGGAACATGGAATACCATGTCCGAGACGATGGATAAAAGCTCTGTCGGAAATGTTATTTTCGGCGGAGACTGCGTAAATACCACCGCGGTAAACGATCTGGATATTCCGCTTGTCTGCATGGGACTTAAGGATGTGATCGTCGCCGCAGGTCCCGACGGAATACTCGTTTCTGACAAGCATCAGTCCAGCTACATCAAGCCGATCGTGGACAAGGTGACGGGCGATATAAAGTATTCCGAAAAGAGCTGGGGTTCCTTCAAGGTGATAGATTCCGGCGACAGCAGCATTACCATTAAGGTCACACTGCTACCCGGCCACCATATGTATTATCATTCGCACGAAAGACGTGATGAAGTCTGGACCGTGATAACCGGTGAAGGAACCGTTGTCATAGACGATGTGAAAAGAAGTGTGAAAGCCGGAGATGTGATAGAGCTTCCCGCCGGATGCAAACATACCGTGATAGCGGATACGAGACTTGAACTTATAGAGGTTCAGACCGGAAAAGAAATAAGCGTTAGCGACAAGATAAAATACGACTACAAGTTCTGACGGGATATTTTTTCTGCAGAGAATGAAAGACAAAGATCCGAAATATAACCTGATGCTCGTCTTTGCTCTGATCATTGTCCTGGCTTTCGATATCTTCTTTGTATCGCACAAAGAAGGCTATCAAAATAATGAGATACTGAGCTATGAGCTTGCAAATTCAGAGTTCATACAGACCCATACCATAGGAAGTCCCTTTAAAGAGGGGCCTGTGTGGATGAGTTCTTTGGAGATCACCGATCGTGTTTCCTTCCTCGGTGGTGATTCTGTCGTCGGCCTTTCCGCGTACTTTAATTCCGCTGCGGAAGGTTTCCCTCCTGTTTATTTCATGATGCTGAATGTTTCTTCCGCCATATGGGCGATCTTTTCCTATGGCACGGTAAGCCCGTGGCCCGGGTGCATTCTGAACATGATATTCATGATGGGATCGATGCTTGTCATCAGCTCATTTTTCAAAAACGTTACCGGAAAAAAGTTCCTCGGTCCGGTGGCTGCGCTTTTCTACGGTCTTTCACCCGCGGGGATAGATACCGTGCTGCTTACCGGTCCTGACGGGGCTGTCGCTTTTTTCTGCCTCGCATCCTCGTATCTTATCCTTAAAAAGATCGCGGATGAAAGGTCCTTCGCCAAAAGAAACAAAAGGATCATATTTATGACGGTGCTGGGTTTTCTTACCGGATACAGGTCATGCATCTTTTTCTTTTTCCTGATGCTTTCGTCGGTGATCTTCCTTGTATCATCCAAAAAGAAAAAAGAGGCACTTTACCTGGTAAGGACCGCTGTGATCTCCGCGTGTCTGGGCGCCCTGCTTTATCCGTCCGTTTTCAGACAGATATACAAAGCACTTACCGGAACCGCACTTTCAGAGATCATTAATTCCGCACGCGGAGTGCCGGAAAGGATGCTTTCGCTTATCCGGATGACCGCGGAACGTACGGGATGGTCCGGAGGCGGTGCGGTAAGCATGTTTGCATTTATGCTCCTTGCTGCCCTTATCGCGGTACTCACAAGGAAGATGAGGTTTTATGCGCCGGTGCTTTTCGCCTCGGTCTGCGGATATATGTTCACCGCCACGGCGCTGTTTCCTATGTCTGATGACGGTGCACTTATGCCGGTATTTCCTTTTGTGATGATCATCTGGATCATGGGGCTCGGGTTCATCATTTCCTATATAGCGGAAAGATTCCTTAAGGATCTGAGGTTTAAGAAGATCATCTATACGGGAGTCCTGTTTGTATGGACGGTATCCTGCATAATCCTTGTGCTTGTGATAACTCCCTCTTATCTGTATGAGGGCTATTCCGAACAGGTGCGCATCTCAAGGAATTATTCTTCGTACGATGCGGTAGTGATATACGGGGACGGGGGCTTTTACAGGAATATCCCCGAGCTGATCAATTACGGTAACTGTCTGTTTATAAATGAAGAGGAAGCGGGGCTTTACGACGAGCGGCTGGCATCTCTTAATGCCGTGATCGTGATAGAGGGCAAAGGCGTGGACAAGGATGCCGTTATCCGCAGTCTGGGCAATATGTACGGGTTCTCGTCACTGACCTTCCTGATGGAGGACGGAGTATTCGGGGACAGGGTGTGTCTCCTTTCAAAATAGACGTTTTTGGTATATAATATATGTTTAGGATTTAACCTGATGAGGTGAACATGGAAACAATATATTCATCGCTTAAAGTTAATAATGAATATGAGCTCTGCAGTGTTTATTCCGAGGAGGCCAAGAACATTCTTGAGCATGCTCTCCTTAAAACAAGGATCTCTTATTACATCAATTATCCGAGGAAAAAACTCTTCGACAGGCATAAGTTTAATTGTGTTTTTTGCGTAAATGAAAGTAATCTGTCCGAGGCCGAGGATCTTATCATGGAACTTTTCGGCGAGGACGACCCGGATATCAAGATGATATCCATGAAGAATCCGGTTGATTATCTGTAAGCCGGATGAATGGAGTAAGAAATGGACTATAGCAGAAAAGGCGTCATGGCCAAAAGGCGCCAGTTAAATTCATACAGCGGGAAGATAGTCAGGAAGATAGTTCTTCTCGGATTCAAGCTCTTCCTTACCGGCGTGATAGGAGTGGGTATCTGTCTTTTTGCCGGAGGCATCGGACTGTTCAATTCGATCATTGCCGGAACACCCGTAGTACGTATGTCGGAGATCGTATCGATCGGTCAGGCGACGATCGTTTACGATGCAATGGGAAATGAGTTCGACCATTATGTCGGCCGTGATGCAAACCGTATTGTAGTTGGATGGGACGGAATTCCCAAACAGCTCGGTCTTGCGTTCGTTGCCGTAGAGGATGAGAGATTCTATGAACATAACGGCATTGACTATAAGGGTATGGTCAGAGCCATGTATCAGTTCGTGAAATCACGCGGCAAGGAAACACAGGGTGCATCCACCATAACCCAGCAGCTTCTCAAGAACACCGTCTTCGTCGACTGGACCGAAGAAGGCGACAACATGATCAAGAAGATCAAGCGTAAGATACAGGAGCAGTATCTTGCGATAGAGGTCACCAAATCAACCGAGAAGGATGAGGTTCTTCTCAGATATCTCAACGCTATCAATATGGGACAGAATACCCTCGGTGTCGAATCTGCAGCACAGAGATATTTCGGAAAATCCGCGATTGACCTTAACCTGAGTGAGTGTGCGGTCATGGCCGCAATCACCCAGAATCCTTACCGGTACAATCCCATCAGTTTTCCCGAGAACAATGTAAAGCGTCGTAAGACCTGTCTCGACAAGATGCTTGAGCTCGGATTCATCACCCAGGAGGAATACGACGAAGCCATCGCGGATACGGCGGATGTTTATGACAGGATACAGTATCATGATACAAGTATTGCGGAAGCGTATACCCAGGAGGGTAATTACTTCTCAGATTCACTGTATGATGACGTGTTCTACGATCTGGTCCATGTAGCGGGATACGACAGAAACCAGGCGGAGTATCTGCTCACCAGCGGAGGACTTCGTATCTACTCCACCATGGATCCTTATATCCAGGCGATCGTGGACGAAGAGTTCGCCAATCCGGACAATTTCAAGTTCAACGACAGATGGCTCCTTGATTATTCTCTTACCATATACGACGAGGACGGAGTAGAGCACAATTTCTCGAAAGAGAATCTCATCAGCTGGTTCAAGGAAAAGTACGGATACAGCAAGTATACGCTGCTTTATTCATCGCAGGAAAAGGCGCAGGAAGCCATAGATGAGTACAGGGCAGGCTGTTTTGAGTCACTGGAGCTTGTCGAGACGGAAGACAATTATCTCGAATCAATCTCCTATACCCTCGAGCCCCAGATGTCCATGGTCATTGAAAACCAGTCGACCGGTGAGGTTGTTGCGATAGCCGGCGGCAGGGGAGAAAAGGTCGGAAGAAGAACACTTAACCGTGCAACCGCATCAAGCCGTTCTCCCGGTTCGGTATTCAAGGTGCTTGCCAGTGTGGGACCCGGACTCGATACCGGACTTGTCACTCTGGCTACGACGTATTATGACGGACCTTTCAATTACACCGGCGGAAAGCCCGTACAGAATACTTCCAAGACTACAAGCTTAAAGAACCTTTCGCTCAGGTACTGTATCGCATATTCGATGAACATCGTTGCGGTCAAGAACCTGACTTACATAGGACCTGAGGTCGGATTCTCATACCTTCAGGATCTCGGTTTCACAACTCTTACAGCGGGAAAAGAGATCAACGGACAGGTCTATTCCGATATCAACCAGTCGCTTGCGCTCGGAGGACTTACATACGGTGTTACCAATGAGGAAGTAACCGCTGCATATGCTTGTATCGCAAACGGCGGAAGCTATATCAAGCCACACCTGTATTCCTATGTCACCGGACCCGACGGAGAGATCATCCTGGATAACAGGAATCCGCGCGCTAAGCAGGTTTTCAAGGAAACTACGTCATGGCTTCTGATAAGTGCCATGAGAGACTGTGTAAATTACGGTACCGGTACCAGAGTACGTTTCCCCGGAATGGATATTGCGGGTAAGACGGGTACGACATCCGCAGGATGGGACCACTGGTTTGTGGGAATGACTCCCTACTATACCGCAGGTGTCTGGACCGGATATGACGACAATACCGAACAGACCTGGGACGAGATGCATACCTCCGAACAGCTCTGGCATGCGATAATGAGCCGGGTTCACGAAGGGCTTGCATATAAAGAGTTTGTAATGCCCGAAGGACTCGTTTCCGTTGAGGTATGCTCCGAGTCGGGACTTCTTCCCATCCCCGGACTATGTGACGGATGTGTGGTCACCGAGTGGTTTGCGGAAGGAACAGAACCCCAGTATGAATGTGACCTTCACTATGCCGGACGTATCTGTGCATATGATAATAAGATCGCATGTCCCAATTGTCCTTTCGCTTATGAAGGAGTGACGCTTCTTCCCAAGGTTGACGGCTTCCATCCGGATCTTCTGATCGGAGATCCGTCTCTTATGGAGGGCAATCAGGTCATTATAGAACACGATGACGGAACGGTCGAATATATCGTTCCCGATAATGACCACTTCTGCCAGCATACCGATATTATGCTTGCAACGCCGGGATATGAAGCGATTATCGCGACACAGATGGCTCAGCTTGAAGCGGTAAGACAAGCCAATGAAGCAGCAGCTGCGGCAGCGGCAGCGGCGTCCGTTGCATCACAGGACGGCTGATAAAGGGCAAAATAAAACGGCGGAAGATTTCTTCCGCCGTTTGGATTATATGAAGCTTTCGTCGTCGGGATCCGCATCCGTTTCCGCTTCGGGATCGAGACCGTTTCTTCTGTCTTCGATCTCCTGAAGAAGCCTCTTCTTGCCTGATTCGGCATTCTTGATCGCGGTGCAGTGCTTTGCGAATTCGACTTCTTCGGAATCCTTATACTTTTCGTAGTAAGCCTTTCCTATCGCAATGTAGTTCTTGCGGATGACTTCCTCACAGGTTGTTACCTGGGCTTTGAGGCTTGCGATATCGGCTACTTCCTTAGCCTTGTTTTTTACTTTATATGTCGCTGTATATACGGATTCTCCGATTTTTTCAAAAACATCCATGATATTACTCCTTTGACTGTGCAAACGTTCATGCATACAATAATATATCATCAGATCGGGTGTTTGAAAAGGAATAAACTTGGGCTCAAATGATACATACAATATCATAAAGAAGGACGGAAACTCGGAGATCGTCGTGACCAAATCCAGGTTCATCGGATTTCTGGCTGCCGCATCGACCGCATCGGAAGCGGAAGAGATCGTAACGCGTATCCGTAAGAAATACAATGATGCGAGACATAACTGCTATGCCTACATCATCATGGACGGCGACAATATCATCAAAAAAGCCTCCGATGACGGTGAACCTTCGGGAACCGCGGGAAGGCCCATGCTTGCCGTTATGGAAGGAGCGGAGCTTGTAAATGCCGTGTGCGTCGTGACCAGATATTTCGGAGGCGTTCTTCTCGGAACGGGCGGACTTGTCAGGGCATATACCGATGCTGCTGCCAAGGCTCTTGAGGATGCGGATGTTTCTCCGATAAGGCGCGGAAGATATGTACGGATAACACTTGATTATCCCGACGAGAGTACTCTTCGGAGATACCTTGAAAATGAGGGCTTTGATATCACGGATTCGTCCTATTCCGAGAAGGTATCCCTGACTGTTCTCGGTCCCGAGGAAAAGGCTGAGCCGCTGTCAAGCAGAGCTGTCGACATGACCGGCGGAAAAGCGTCGTGCGAGATGCTTGAAACAGTGTACTACTGATCGGTGAAACAGGGGGACGGCTTTCGAAACAGCGTAAGCCGTCCCCCTGTTTCACCGCTTTCGTTGACAAATATATCGCTGATTTTATATACTTTTTTCATTCGCAAACGCGAAAAAAGGGGAAAGGGTACCATGAAATATTTCTTTACATCCAAAATAGAAAAAGAAAACGATGAGGTTAAGATAAACATACCTTTCAACATTTGGGAGGTCTGCAAGCACCGTGACGAGATCAGTGCGGAGCTCATCATCGACAATCAGTTCATCAATTGCAATCTCGTTCCGCTTGAAAAGGGACTTTACAAGCTTCTTATCCCTGCCGGGACCGAGCTTAATCTCGATATGAACGTGAACCACAAATTCCTGCTCCACATAACCGATACGCTGATCAGAATGGATCAGAATTCGCCCTACAGCGTGGACAATCCGATAAGGAAGATAGATTCACTTGAGCTTATCATCCAGCCGGGTGACGGACTCTGCGGACAGGCATGTATCGCAATGCTCGCAGGTGTGACCATTGCGGATGTCATCACTGTCATGGACTGCCGTGAGTGGCAGGGAACCATGGGAAGACTTATCTCCGCACTCAATTACTATGGAATAGATCACAGCAATGTCATTGTTTATCCCGCGGTGGGAGAGAAGGTGGTTCTTCCAAAGTGTGCGATCCTTATGGAGAAGATGGGACGCTTCAGCCATTATCTTCTTTACTTTGACGGAAAATTCTATGACCCCAACCTCGGGATCATGGAAGAATACGATATGACCAAGCTCGTGGGATATCTCGAGATCAAACTGTAATTCGAACTCCGATTCCACTTAAACGTGGGGTCGGAGTGTTTTTTTGCGGTGTAGAAAATGCGTAAGATATTCGGTATTTCTTTTTCCAAAAAATTATTCGCCCTGTGTGCGCTGCTTGCACTTGTTATCGCACTCATCCCGCTATACAGGCTGACTCTTTATGCAGTTCCCAGATATGACGACTTCAGTTACGGCCTGAATATGTGGAAGGCACAAAGATACGGCTACGGCCTTCGTACCATCCTGACCGTGGGATACGAGACGGCACTCGGCTTTCACTATGCATGGCAGGGAACATATTCTTCCATATTTATGATGGCCCAGATGCCCGGTGCGCTGGGGTATGGGTATTATTTCGTCGGGCCCGTTCTTCTGATCACATCACTTGTTGTATCAGTCTTTTTCATGACCGTGGTCCTGACAAAGCATTATCTGAAGGCAGAAACTCCTGACAGTATCGTCCTTGCGGTTATCGTTACGCTTACTCTCACGGAATGCATTTATACCGCACAGCAGGGCTTTTACTGGTATAACAGCGGAGTGCATTATGTGTTCATGCACAGCCTTATGTTTATCATGGTCGGTGCCATGGTTCTTCTTTCCCGTGCAAAGAGGGTGTGGACCGGATTTGCGGGATGTCTTGTTGTAGCATTTCTTTCCTTTGCGTGTGCGGGAGCGAACTTCGTAACCTGCATCCAGGGAATGCTTCTTCTTGTCGGATTCATACTGTTGCTTGCCCTGAATAAGTCCGGGAAGATCCTTTGGTATGTCCCGGGACTTATAATATATGTCTTCGGTCTGAGACTGAGTCTTACAGCACCGGGCAATGCCCACCGACAGGCGTTTTATCAGGGGTACGGTGCCATAAAGTCCGTTCTGTACTCTTTTAAAGCGGGAGCGGAGAACCTGTGGAAGTTCAGCGGTCCATTTGTCATTCTTCTTATGATCCTTGCCGTCCCCGTGATACTTATGATCGTTAAAAAAACGGAATCCGGATTCCGTCATCCCTGGCTATTTACCCTGCTTTCCTACGGCTTTTACTGCACGGGATTTACGTCAAGTTTCTATTCCATGGGCAATGCAGGGCTTTCCAGAACCTGGATCGCGGTCAGCTTTACTTTCCAGATCCTCCTTTTTGCCAATGAGATATACTGGCTCGGATATCTGACACATTCAAAGGCTGCGGACAGACTGCGCGGAAAGCTTACCCTGAAAGTAAAGCATTACGTTTTGTATTATCTGGCCGTTTTTGTGATGATGCTTGCGGCTTTTCACTTTACCGTCGACAAGATCGGTGCGGTATCTTCATTCGGAGCATACTACTATGTCCATACCGGAGAGGCGTTTGCATTTCATCAGGAATTCCTTGAAAGGGTAAGGATAATCGAAGAGTCGGACCACGGAACTGTTGAAGTGCCCGAATATGCCTATAAACCCTGGTTTCTTATCAATAAGGATATATCCGAAGATCCCGGTGGGGAGGAAAACCGTATAATGGCCGAATACTTCGGCGTCAGGGAATTAAAAAGGGTCAGCCGTGAGGCTTATTACGGAGAGTAAGATTTTTCTAAATTTTTTTGGATTTTTGTCTTTTTTGCTTGCATTTCCACAGGCATAAGACTAATATATGTAATGTCGATTAGCACTCAAATCAAAAGAGTGCTAACAAAGAAAAGCAAAGAACGCGATCCATGCGTAAAAAGGAGGCAATAATATGAAATTAGTACCTTTGGGCGACAGAGTAGTCCTTAAGGCTGTTGCAGCCGAAGAGACCACCAAGTCGGGAATCATTCTTGCAGGCGCTGCAGGCAAAGAGAAGCCCTCACAGGCTGATGTTGTAGCTGTAGGCCCCGGCATCACTTCCGACGGTAAGGAAGTCAAGATGGAAGTTAAGAAGGGTGACAGGGTCATCTATCAGAAGTATGCGGGAACCGAAGTCAAGCTTGATAACGACGAAGAATACATTGTTGTAAAGCAGAGCGATATCCTCGCAATCGTTAAATAAGGGAGGCGCATTTTAAATGGCTAAAGAGATCAAATACGGCGCTGAGGCTCGCCAGGCACTCGAGAAGGGTGTTAACAGCCTTGCAGATACCGTCCGTGTAACACTCGGACCTAAGGGAAGAAATGTAGTGCTCGACAAGAGCTACGGTGCACCCCTCATCACCAATGACGGTGTTACCATCGCTAAGGAGATCGAGCTTGAGGACGGCTTTGAAAACATGGGCGCACAGCTCGTTAAGGAAGTCGCTACCAAGACCAATGATGTTGCCGGAGACGGAACCACCACCGCTACCGTACTTGCACAGGCAATGGTCAACGAAGGAATGAAGAACCTCGCAGCAGGCGCTAACCCCATCATCCTCAGAAAAGGAATGAAGAAGGCTACCGAAGTTGCTGTTGCGGCTATCAAGGAAATGAGCCAGAAGCTCAACGGCAAGGAGCACATCGCCCGTGTCGCTGCTATCTCCGCAGGAGATGACGAAGTAGGACAGATGGTTGCGGATGCTATGGAGAAGGTTTCCGGTGACGGCGTCATTACCATCGAGGAGTCCAAGACCATGGCTACCGAGCTCGATACCGTTGACGGTATGCAGTTCGACCGCGGATATATCTCCGCATACATGGCTACCGATATGGATAAGATGGAGGCTGTTCTCGATAATCCCCTTATCCTTATCACCGACAAGAAGATCTCGAACATCCAGGAGATCCTTCCCCTTCTTGAGCAGATAGTTCAGTCCGGAAGCAAGCTCCTCATCATCGCAGAGGATGTCGAGGGCGAAGCTCTTACCACCCTTATCGTCAACAAGCTCCGCGGAACCTTTAATGTTGTTGCAGTCAAGGCTCCCGGCTACGGCGACAGAAGAAAGGCTATGCTTGAGGATATCGCTATCCTCACCGGCGGTACCGTTATTTCTTCCGAAGTAGGTCTTGAGCTCAAGGATGCCACCGTTGATATGCTCGGACGTGCAAAGAGCGTTAAGGTCCGCAAGGATGACACCGTTATCGTTGACGGCGAAGGCAAGAAGAAGGACATCCAGGCCCGTATCGGCCAGATCAAGAAGCAGATCGAAGAGACCACTTCCGATTTCGACAGAGAGAAGCTTCAGGAGAGACTTGCAAAGCTTGCAGGCGGCGTAGCAGTCATCAGAGTAGGTGCGGCTACCGAGACCGAGATGAAGGAAGCAAAGCTCCGTATGGAAGATGCACTCGCAGCTACCAGAGCAGCTGTTGAAGAAGGTATCATCGCAGGCGGCGGCTCAGCATACATCCACGCATCCAAGAAGGTTGCAGAACTTGCCGAGACCCTCGACGGAGATGAGAAGACCGGTGCAAGAGTTGTCCTCAAGGCACTCGAAGCTCCTCTTTATCACATCGCTGCAAACGCAGGACTTGACGGAAGCGTTATCGTTAACAAGGTACGTGAGTCCAAGAAGGGTATCGGCTTCGATGCTCTCAAGGAAGAGTATGTAGATATGGTCAAGGCAGGAATCCTCGATCCCGCAAAGGTTACACGTTCTGCACTTCAGAACGCAACCTCAGTTGCATCAACACTTCTCACCACCGAGAGCGTTGTAGCAACCATCAAGGAGCCTCAGCCTCCTATGCCCGCAGGCGGAATGGGCGGAATGGGAATGTGATCGCAAACTGAGCCGTGCAAATGAATAAAATTATCGGTCGTGAGCGTGCTTGCACGCAGAGCGGCCGATATTTTTATTCATTTATAGGGCGAAGCCCGACATGAGGAAATCGAACGAAGAGAGATTTCCGAATGAGCACGGCTGCGATGCTGTGGCAGTAAACGTGTCCGGTAGAAATTATAAACCTGTAGTTTATTGACTCCTCACTTTTAAGCCATTATACTTAACGAAATTCGGCTTTGAAGTGAGGAGTTTTTATGTCCGGAAACGCTAAGAAAAAAGACAAAGACAAGCTGTCCTTAAGTGTGACTGTAAAGAACGCGGCATACGCGCTGAAGCTTGCCGCCGGGATATCACCCGCCATTGTTATACACTCATTTTTCCTGTGGCTTATCGGTCACGGAGAATGGGTTTTCTTCGACGGCGTTTTTATGCGCGTCATCGTTAACGGTCTCGATCAGAACATCGGATTCGACCGGATCTTCAGATTCATTCTGATAAGCGGAATCGTATTCTGCATATTAAGGATATATACCGGATATATCGATAATGTAGTGTATCCCCTCGAAACAAACAGGCTTTTCGGCGGGATATACAAAAAGCTTTATTCCAAGGCCAGGAATGTCGAGCTCAGATGCTACGAGGATTCCGACTTCTACAACAGGTACACGATGGCGATGGACGGTGCCGAGGCGAAGATCACCGCTGTCATCAGAGGCGTGTTCGGAGCACTTGTCGGTTCGGCCGCGGCCGCTGTTGTTTTCTATCTGATGTTCGAGATAGACCACTATGCGATCCTGTTCATAATCTCTCCTCTTATAGGTAATTTCATATTCGGAAATCTCAAGAATAAATATGAATATAAGAGATATCAGGGGTGGGTGCCGAACGACAAGGTCTTAAATTATGTCAGCAGGATGATGTATCTTCCCGACGGTGCCAAGGAGATCAGGCTTTCGCAGGTTTTCGAGCTTATGAGAAAACAGTATGCGGAGGCTACGGAGAAGAATGTAAAGGTTTCGATAAAGTACGCATTCGCCAATTGCACACTGAGCTTCCTTCGCATCACATTCACCTTCACCGTGATATTCGAAGGCGTGATGTTCTATGCAATTTACCGTAACAGGGTATCGGGATCCATCAGTCTTGCACAGCTTACTATCATGACCAGCCTTATGGTCGCCATGACCTGGATACTTATAAGAGTGTTCGAAAATATCATGGAGATCCTCAAGAACGGAATGTTCATCAATAATCTCAGGAGCTTCCTCGATTACGAAGAGAAGATCCCCGAAGACTTTGACGGCGAGATCCCTTCCAAGGATTTTGAGAGCCTGGAATTCCGTAATGTTTCTTTTTCCTACGGTGAGAAGAAAACAATAGATAATCTTTCCTTTGCGATAAAGAAGGGAGAGACCGCAGCGCTTGTCGGACATAACGGTGCGGGCAAGACCACGATAATCAAGCTCCTCCTCAGGCTCTACGATCCCGATGAGGGCGAGATCCTCTATAACGGTAGGAATATAAAAGAGTACAACCTGAAGGCATACCGCGAGATCTTTGCCACCACCTTCCAGGATTTCCAGATGTTCGGAATGAGCGTCAGGGAGAATGTCCTGATGGGAAGGCATTATGACGATGAGGAAGGCAAGGTTGTGAAGGCGCTGAAAATGGCGGGAGTGTATGACAGGATCTGCGAACTTCCCGAGGGACTGGATACCGTCATGACCAAGGAGTTTGACGAAAACGGTGCGGTGCTTTCCGGCGGTGAGACCCAGAAGGTTGCCGTTGCTAGAACCTTTGTCAGGGAGACTCCGATGAAGATCTTCGACGAGCCTTCCAGCGCGCTCGATCCCATAGCAGAGTACGATCTGTTTAAGAGCATCCTTAAGGAAGCCAGAGATCATACGATGCTTTTCATTTCCCACAGGCTTTCGTCCGTCAAGGATTGTGACAGGGTGTTCATGCTGGAAAAGGGAACCCTTATAGAGGAGGGAACCCACTCACAGCTGATCGCATCGAACGGAAAGTATGCACAGATGTACAAGAAGCAGGCAATGAATTACCTGGCACTTGAAAACGAAGAGGAGGTGATACTGTGAGCGGAAAGTCCCACGAAAAAGAAAAAACAAAGCAGTCCGTAAAGCAGGTCTTTTCCAATAACTTCTACTTCCTCGGACTCATGTTTAAGTCATCGCCCGCGTTCGTTATTCACCAGTCCCTTGATTCCATAAGGGGACAGATATCCATTTTCTGCGAGCATACGCTCCTCATCGGATATGTCATCGAAGCGGCGGAATTCGGATATCCTTTCAGGAAAGTGGGAGCCATCATACTTCTTGTCGCTGCGCTCATCACGCTGGGCATGGTCTACACAGTCTGGGCGGGTGATTATATCACACCCAGGGAAAGCCCCAAGATCCGCAAGAAGATCAAGATGATGCTCTACGAAAAGGCAAAGTCCGTCGACCTGGCATGCTACGACGATCCCGAATTTTACAATGAGCAGGTACTTGCAATCTCCGAGGTTGACAACCAGATCGACAGGGTCATCAATTTCGTAAAGAGCGTTCTGTCCGGAATAACCGTATTCATTACAAGAGGCGTTTTCTTTTTGATAAAGGATCCGCTTTCCATACTCTTTGTGACCGTTTCCTTTGTGGCTTCCTTTATATTCGAGCAGCTTTACAACAAGCAGAATTATAAGGTCAAGATCGAGAGCCTGCCTCATTCGAGAAAGCGTGATTATATAAAGAGGATCTATTACCTCAGCGATTACGCCAAGGAGATCCGTCTCAATCCCGGAATCTCCGATGTGCTGGAGAAGAGATTCGATGAGGCCAATGACGAGGTTTACAGGGTCGAAAAGAAATACGCTTTCAGGAAGTGGTTCTTCGGCTTTATGAAGCGCTATGTCTCCAATGCGATGATCAGCGATGTCATCTTCATATCTTATCTTGTGTATCAGGCTGCGGTCGTCGGAAGACTTTCATTTTCAAGCGTTGCCATTCTGTTCGCATCCTTCGGCGGACTTAAGGAAGGCATGAGGATCTTCTCGGAAACCTATCCCTTTGCATGTGAGACGAGTCTTTACATAGGTAAGATCAGAAAGTTCATGAGCTATGAGCCTTCGATCGTATCGGAGGAAGGACTTGTTCCCGACAAGTCTCCCAAGGAGATCGAGCTTGATAATGTATCATTCGCATACGGCAGCAGCGAAGATATGCTGCTTAAGGATATCGATCTCCATATAAAGCCGGGTGAGAAGATCGCTCTTGTCGGATACAACGGTGCGGGCAAGACTACCCTGGTAAAGCTCCTCATGAGACTCTACGATGTAAAGTCCGGAGCGATCCGTGCTGACGGCAGAGACATACGCAGGTATGATGTTGCCGGATACAGGGACACCATCGGCACGGTCTTCCAGGATTTCAAGATCTTCGGCGGCACTGTGAAGGAGAATGTCATACTTGATGTTCCAGATAATGCCGATGAAGACAAGGTAAGAAGAGCCCTTACGGACAGCGGACTCATAGGAAGGGTCGACAGATTCGAAAAGGGACTCGAAACACCTCTTACCAACGAATTCGAAAAAGACGGCGTAAACCTGTCGGGCGGAGAAGCACAGAAGCTTGCCGTTGCGAGAGTGTTCTATAAGGATGCCGGACTTATGATATTGGATGAACCTTCAAGTGCACTCGATCCTATCGCAGAGTATCAGCTCAATCATGCGATGCTCACGGCAACTGGTGATAAGACGGTGGTATTTATTTCACACAGGTTATCGACCACAAGAACCGCCGACAGGATCATCATGCTCGAAAACGGAAGGATAGCAGAGCAGGGAACCCACGACGAACTCCTTGCACTCGGTGGAAAGTACGCACAGATGTGGAAGGTACAGGCGGGAGCCTATATCGCTGTCTAGGCAGTGAAATAAGGTGAAACAAAGGGGACGGCTTACGCTGTTTACGAACTACGGTAAACAGCGTAAGCCGTCCCCTTTGTTTCTCTTTTTTTCTTCGTTGAATTTAAATTCAATAAAAGCATTGACAATCCTCCGAAACGGTATTATATTGAATTTACATTCAGTGAATGAGAATTCAACAAAACAATTTCGGAGGGTTAATAAATTGGCAGACAATAAAGAGAAGGTTATCATCATCGGCGGAGGAATCGCAGGACTGTCCGCGGGAATATATGCACTGAAGGAAGGCTTTGATGCGGAAATTTATGAGAAGAACCCCATCGTCGGAGGAGAATGCATGGGATGGAACAGAAAAGGTTACCACATCGATAACTGCATCCACTGGCTCACGGGCACAGATCCTGAGACGGGACTCTGGCAGGTATGGAAGACCGTAGGAGCGATCGATGAAAATACCGAATATGCAAATACGAGCAAGTTCTATTCAAGCAGATCAGGCGGCAGGGAGGTCACTTTCTGGAACGATCTCGATAAGACACAGGCTGAACTCATTCAGGAATCTCCCGAGGACGAAGAAGAGATCAAAAAGTTTATTGAGTATGTAAGGTACGCTGAGGAGTGCGTCATCCCCTCGATCAAGCCTATGGACATGATGGGCATCAGGGATTATATCGAAATGGGAAAGGGCATGGCCAATATGCCCAAGGTCATGAAGGAATATGGTAAGATCAATTGTAAGCAGCTCGGCGAGAGATTTAAGTCTCCCGTGATCCGTAAGCTTATGACCGATTACCTTCCCGAGGAGTACACTGCATATTCGCTTGTCGTTTCATATGCGACGATGACGAGCGGAAACGGTAACATTCCAATGAAGGGCTCTCTTGCGATGTCTCTGCGCATTGCCGAAAGATTTAAGGAGATGGGCGGTGTGATCCATACATCCGCGGGAGTTAAGGAGATCATCGTAAAGGGAAAGAAGACCGAGGGCATAAAGCTTGAAGACGGTTCCGTTATCAAAGCCGATCATGTCATCAGCGCGGTCGATACGGATTTCCTTTTCGGAAGACTCATTGACAGAAAGTATATGCCTAAAGCGCTGGCGGAGGCTTATGAAAGAAGGTATGCTTATCCCGTTACCACAGGATTCCAGGCAGCATATGCGATCCCCGCTGATTTTTCCGGGGAGGATACCGTATTCTTTGATGTCGATCCCATCACTGTCGGAACAAGGATCTTCCGCAGGATTTCCGTCAAGAATTATTCCTACGATCCGAGCTTTGCTCCCGAGGGGAGAGCTGTTCTCCAGGCAAACCTTGTCCAGACCGATGAGGATTATGAATTCTGGAGCAGCCTGAGCAGCGAAGAATATGCCAGTAAGAAGGCTGAGCTTACCGAAGAGATCACAAAGAGGATATTAAAGGAGTTCCCCGAGCTTGAGGGAAATATCGAATTTCTTGATTCATGGTCTCCTTTGACTTATAACAGATATTGTAATGCTTATCACGGATCGTACATGGGATTTGTCACGACAGTCGGAAATAAGCAGATGAGATTCAAGGGCGTAGTTAAAGGAATCGATAACCTCTATGTTGCGGGCCAGTGGGTGATGAGTCCGGGCGGACTTCCCATTGCGGTAATCTCCGGTAAGTTTGCGGTTCAGAGGATCCTTAAAAAGCAGGGAAGATCCATCGAGATCTGAGGAATTATCATGACGAGAAAAGAACAGAAAGAAGAAAGAAGACAGGCGATACTCATGACTGCGCTTACTCTCTTTGTGGAGAGGGGCTATTACGATACCAAGATCGCGGATATCGCCGCTGCCGTTCCGATGAGTACGGGCCTTTTGTTCCATTATTTCGCATCAAAGGAAGAACTTCTCCTGGAGCTTGTGAAGATGGGAACGCAGGGACCCGGTTCCGTTAAATACGATGATAATATCCCGCCGGACAGGTATCTGACAATGTTTTTAAACAGCATTTTTTCCTTTGCGAAAGAGCAGCCCTGGGTCTTTAATATGTTTGTCTTCATGGGACAGGTCAGAAGAGTCGGAATGCCCGAGGAGGCAAGGAAGCTTGCGCTTTCCGCAGATGCGGTCACACCGACGGTAAAGCTGATAAAAAAGGGTCAGAAGACCGGAGTGTTCCGTAAAGGAAATGCTGACACCATGGCCAGATGCTTCTGGGCTTCTGTTCAGGGTATCATGGAAGAGATGTCCGCCGATAAGGAAATGAAGACACCCGATCCGGAGTGGATCGTATCAATGCTCAGAGCGTAAGGATTATTTATGATCAAAGGAAGCAATCCCATATTCAGGCTTGATATGCCCGACCCCGATGTGATCCGCGTAGGAGATACCTTCTACATGATAAGCACGTCGATGCATTTCTTTCCGGGAGCGGAGATATTAAGATCGTACGATCTGGTAAACTGGGAACATGCCTGCTTTGTCTGTGACCGTCTGGATTCTACGCCCGCACAATGCCTTGAAGGTGAAAAGCATATATACGGGAAAGGCATGTGGGCCGGGTCGCTCAGATTTCATGAAGGCATATTCTATGTCGTCTTTGTCTGCAATGATACGCATAAAACATATCTGTACAGGTCTTCATCCATAGAAGGCCCCTGGACCAAAAGCAATATCGAAGGCTTCTATCATGACTGCTCACTTCTTTTTGATGAGGGAAGGGCATATCTTGTCTACGGCAATACCGAAATATATCTGACGGAATTAACTGAGGAATTGAGCGGGCCCAAAGAGGGAGGGCTTCATCGCCGTATAGTTTCCGACAAAGGAAATCCCAATCTCGGATATGAGGGTTCGCATCTGTACAAGATAAACGGAAGGTATTATCTCTTCCTCATACATTCCAAAAGGACCGAATGGAAGAGAACGGAAGGATGCTTTGCAGCCGATTCCCTTGAAGGGGAATTCACCGGAGGAGAGATCTTTGAAGATGATCTCGGTTTCGGGAATTCCGGCATAGCACAGGGCGGCATCGTTGAAGGCCCTGAAGGAAGCTGGAATGCGATACTGTTCCAGGACAGGGGAGCCATAGGAAGAATACCCGTGCTTGTTCCTGTCACCTGGAAGGATGATGAAAAAGGAAGACCCGTTCCGGTTTTCGGAAGCTGCGGAAAGGCCCCGTCGGAATTTGAACTTGAAAGCTTCAGGCCGGATCATGAATATGCTCCGCTTATCGGAAGCGATGATTTCGGATACGATCCCGGGAAGATGTATGAAGCGGATCCCGTTCATTACGGCTGCTTTGGGTTTAAGAGCTTCTGGCAGTTTAACCATGAGCCGGACCTGAAATTGATATGCACCGATCCGGAAAACGGAAGACTGATCGTCAAAACCGACAGGACTGTCGGAAATGTATTCCATGCGGTAAACATCCTCACACAGAAAATGTCATTCCCCGAATGCGAAGCAGAGGTCACCATAGACGGATCGTTACTTAACGACGGTGATTTTGCGGGACTTGCCGCATTTCAGGGAGACTATGCACTTGTCGGCATCCGAAGGGAAAACGGGAAACTTTTCGCATCGATGTGCACATATACCAACCCATCGGAAGATGTATGGAAGCTCGGAGAAGAGGCTGCGGTCTGTGAAGAAAAGACGGAAATAAAAGAGCCCGTACTTAAGGTGTCCGTCCGTGCACATTTCGGTTCATCTCCATCCGATCCTGACTATGCTCAGTGTTATGTATATATAAACGGTGAGAAGAAAAAAACCGGAAGTGACCATAAGCTCAGGTTCAGGCTTGATCACTTCACGGGATGCCGTTTCGGATTATTTATGATGTCTGAAAAGACAGATGGCGGAAGCGCCGCCTTTTCGGATTTTATCTATAAATAAACCCTGCGGTTTATAAGTAAACGCAGGGTTATCTGTACAGCTTTCTGTAATCTCTGGGTGAATATCCCGTTACTTCACGGAAGACCTTATTGAATGTCGTCGTCGACTGGAAGCCCGACATGAAGGCACAGTCGGTGATGGACAGATTTTTGTCCATGAGCAGCGATGATGCACTCTTTACACGGATGCTTGCAAGGTATGCCGGGAACGAAGTGTGCATATACTGTTTGAAAAGTTTGGAAAAATAGAAGGTGCTGATACCTATGTGATCGGCAACTATCGTCTGCGAAATATCATTGGCGGAGTTCTCCGCGATATAGTTGCATGCCGCATGTATGTACTGCCAGCCGGATTTTGAAGGATCGTCGGGATCGGCTGAATATCCGGCCTCCGTAACTATTATCTCACCCAGCTTCAAAAGGATCTCATAGATCTTTCCCTTGCACTTTGTTTCCGAAAAAGTGTCGCCCGAGGAATGGATCTTTTCGATCTCCGATATCTTTTCCGAAATATACTTTGCAAGCTTGGGGTCTTCTGCGGCCGATATCAGATGATGATCGTAGAGGAATCCCGAGATGGAGAGAAGATCCATGTTGTTCTCAAGTATATGGGACGAGAACTGGATGAATACCGCACCCTTTGACGGGATCTTGACGGTCTCATGGATCTGGCCAGGCCATACGAGAAGTATGTCCCCGGTGTTTAGCTTATAGGATGTATCACCGACCTTGTATCTGCATCCGTCCTTTAACGCTACCGTGAATTCAGCCGCATTATGCCAGTGCGGCGGGAATATCTCCGGAGTCTGGTCGCGTGTGACCTGAACGGATGAGGGAGTGTCGAATATTATGGTTTCCTTTGAATTTCTTTCCATATAACAATAATAACAAAAAACGGGCAAAACTCAACAATATTGTAATAATAATTGTTATTTTCACGGCATAGTATAGGGGCAAGGAAAGGAATATGATAACCCGTATGAAAAGTCGTGAAACGGATTTTACAACCGGAAAGCCTTCGAAGCTGATACTGTCGTTCTACTGGCCGCTTCTTATGACCAGTATGCTTCAGCAGTTCTATAATTTTGCCGATACCTGGATAGTCGGAAAGGGCCTCGGCGATAATGCCCTTGCGGCTGTCGGCAACATGGGTTCTCTTTTCTTTCTCATAGTCGGATTCTCATTCGGAATAGCCAACGGCTTCGGCGTACTTGTGGCACAGAGCTACGGTGCGGGTGATCCCGAGAAATTAAAAAGAAGGATAGCGGCGGTCATCGAACTCGGAGCGGTCATATCGGTCCTTCTTTCCCTGCTCTCCGTTATATTTCTTCCCTTTGCATTAAGGCTTCTCAGGACCGATGAGGTCATAATGGGCGACAGCCTTAAGTACGGATACATAATCTTCGGCGGACTTGCGACGGGTATCTGCTACAACATTTCGGGTGCGGTGCTCAGGGCTCTCGGAGACAGTAAGACTCCCCTGAAAGCCATCGTCATTTCGTCGGTTCTGAATATATCGCTCAACTGTGCTTTCATCTTCGGAATGAAGATGGGAGTGGAGGGCGTTGCGATAGCCACGATCATATCCCAGATCATATCCGCCGCGTTCTGCCTGAACAGACTCAGACAGATGCCGGTGATAAAGCTTGAAAAGCGTCATTTTACCAATGAGAGAAAGGTTTATACCGAGCTTCTCGCAAACGGCCTTCCGATGGCATTCATGAATTCCATAACCGCAGTCGGATGCATGGTGGTTCAGTACTTCGTAAACGGATACGGTGTCGTATATACCGCAGCCTATGCAGCATGCAGCAAGTATCTGAATCTCTTCATGAACCCTGCCTCAACCGCGGGCAATGCAATGAGTGCATATACATCACAGAATTACGGTGCCGGTAAATACGGAAGGATCAAAGAAGGACTCAGGGTCAGTTTGTCGATCTCAGCGGCCGCCTACATAATCCTCGGATCGCTGATGGTTTTCTTTCCCCGCGTTCTTGCGGGGATCCTGCTGAGCGGCAGTGAACAGATCAGACTAGCCTGTCTGTTCATGCCCAGATGCGGGATCATGCTCATATTTGTCGATTCTCTGTTCGTTGTAAGAAACTGCGTGCAGGGAATGGGCAAACCGATGCTTCCCATGGCTTCCGGTATTCTGGAGATGGTCTTAAGGGTTTTTGTGATATCATTCTTTATGGGCAGGATAGGATTTGCGGCAACGGCTTATGCGGAGATCAGTGCCTGGGTCGGAGCACTTGCTGTAAATGCCTATGCCCTTGTGAAATATCTGATGCCCCTCCTTGAACAGGAAGGATCGGAAAGAAATAAAAATCTCAGCCTGTCCGGCGGAAGATGGAGGCACCGTTATCATGGGACACTTTAATAATTTCAAAGTGACGGTTTACTGCGTTGCGGAGATCCTTAACAGGATGGATCTTCAGACTCTGGAGAAGCAGTATGACTTCATAGAAAAATATGTCGGTATCGACAAGGTCTATCTGGAGCCTTTCAGAGGACCGGTTCTTGTCGACAAGAACAAGATCCGTACCGTCACCGATTTCTTCAGGAGTCGCGGCGTTGAGGTGTCCGGCGGACTTACAACCGTATGTCCTCCGCTTACCGAAGAAGACAAGAAAAAGCAGAGACTTTTCGGAACGCTCTGCTATACCAATAAGGGAATGAGGGATCATATCAGGAAGATCTCCGAATATACCGCAGAGCTTTTTGACGAAGTCATTCTGGATGATTTCTATTTCACAAACTGCACCTGCGAAGAGTGCATAGGGGCTAAAGGCGACAGAAGCTGGACCGATTTCAGACGTGACCTTATGAAGGATGTTTCCGAGAATCTGATCGTAGGTCCCGCCAGAAAAGTAAATCCGAATGTGAAGATGATAATCAAGTTCCCCAACTGGAGGGAATCCTATCATGCCACCGGATACAGGCCCGATGTTGAAAAGGATATCTTTGACAGAGTCTATACCGGAACCGAGACAAGGGCCAGCGCATATCAGGACCAGCATCTTCCGACTTACCTCAGCTACAGCCTCGTAAGATGGATGGATGAAGCGTCGGACGGACGGAATCAGGGAACCTGGTTCGATACGTACCAGTGCTGGCCGGTTGATGATTACCTCGAGCAGGGATATCTGTCCGCATTTGCTAAGCCCGAAGAGATCACTCTCTTCCAGTGGACGGATCTGTTCGAAAATAAGCTCGTGACACCGCTCGGGCTTCAGTTTGAGAGGATCGACCGTATGCTCGATAAGACGGGTAAGCCCGTCGGCATACCCGCATATATCCCTCATGCGTCCGAAGGAGAGAATCACATTGAGGATTTCCTGGGCATGCAGGGCATAGCACTTAATCCCACTCCCAAATTCCCGGAGAAGGGAAGCGTACTCCTTACCGAAAGCTCACTCTGCGATCCCGATGTATTCGATAAGCTTAAGACCTTCCTTGTAAAAGGAGGAAAAGCATTTGTAACGACCGGCTTCATGGCCAATTCTCCGGAGAAGCAGTGGAAGGAGATAAGCAGCGCATACCACACCGGAAGAAAGCTTTCCGTAACGAGATACTACAAGACGGATGACAGGGCGGGATATCTTGAAGGAGTAAGGCCCATACTCTTTGCGGATGTGCAGCATTCAAACAATCTGTCCTGGTCCCTTCTTAACGGCGGAGCCGGAGAGTATCACTCGACGCTTTTCCTGAGGGATACATACGGAGAGGGAAGAATGTATCTGATCAACACGCCCGAGAACCCTTCGGATCTTTCGAAGATTCCTGCGTGGGCGATGGATACCGTCAAGGCAGAGTTTAACTACGGCGGTGTATATGTAAGTGCCCCCAATGTTTCGGTATTCCATTATGACAATGATGTCATGATCCTCTATGCACATGTCACGGGTCATGCACACCCGGTACGAGTAACGATACATATCCAGGGTGACGATGCACAGCTTACCGAGCTCTGCGTTCCCGGTCCCGAAAGTGAAAGAAATATAGAACTTTCAAAGAAGACCTTCAGACAGGATATGAGACCGGTCACCGAACTTACCGCGGAGGTTGTTCTCAATCCCGGAGAGTTTTACGAATACAGGATCACAAGGAAATAAAGACAGGGCTGCCGCCTGAAAAGCGGCGGCCTTTTTATTGCGGCTGAGCCCGGTCCCGCCCCGGTCTTTTAAGCGGATGCCGGATCTTTCCGCTGCCCGATATATAAGAAAAAAGATGCAAGCGCGTTGATCTTTGTGTAAAATATCCGGGTAGGTAATTTTTCATTTTTCTGCGAGGTTAACGATATGTCATACGGACAGTTTTTGGCGCAGGTTTATCGTGAGAACAAAAGATACATAAGATTCTGCCTTACGCTTTGCATCGTGCTTTCAATGATCTTTTTCGGAAGACTCATGACAGTCAGTGCAATTGATTCATTGGATATAGACGGTACGGTTGTTGTAAGCGGAGCGGGCGGATCTTTCGGTCAGGCTCTCGCACCGGTGGCATCCACGGGATTCTTAAGCGGAATAGACACATCATGGGTAATGATCATCATGTGCGCATCCGCTCTCGGAGCCGCACACGGCGTCGGTGACGGGGTTCCCGTGCTCAGCAAGCTGTCCGGTTTTTCATACGGAATATTCGAAAATCAGTATATTAGCATAGCACTTCTTATCTGGTTTGGTGTTCCCATCATCCTTAAATCCTTCAGCAAGACCAATGCCATCGGCACATCCATAGAGACCGCGCAAAAGAAAGTCAACGGCATCCTTATGCTGATAATCCTTGTTTCGCAGTTGATCATGAGTGCCGAACCCGTGAGCAAGGTTCATGCGGCGGGAGCCATAATAAATACAGCTAAGTTCGGATTAAGTGCGATCGGATGTTTTGTGATCCTCGTGGTCGCAATGATAATCTATCTGCTTGTACATTATACCTTTTCACTCATGGATATAATAATGGTGCCCATATGCACGGTGGTGCCTTTTGTATCAATGCTCTTCGTTCTTGCAAAACTTGCGCTGGTCTGGATAATGATCCTCTTTGCGGTATATATTCCCTGGTTCTTCTTTTTCATTGCGGGAGTCATCGTGCTGATATCCGCATTCCTTTTCAGGACTGCTTACATGGCTGTCAGATATTTCGAGAACATCTATGTAAAGACCATCTTTAAGAGAGTGTTCGGCGGATACGATGCAAACATCCCCATTCTTACCGTGAAGAAGGTTCCCGCGAAGGTTAAGGAATTCCTTGCAAACAGGAATGTGCAGATGGTCATACCGGTTTATGTTCTCAAGCCCATCCCGCAAATAAAGGGCATGCGCAAATGGGACCGTTTCTGGATGATATCCGAACAGGGTGCGACCTATCTTGTAAGACCCGTCTTCGGTAAAAAGGAATTGCTTCAGATCCCGCTCTGCAGCACTCCCGCCCAGAAGATGTTCATCAATCCTTTCCTGATGTATTACGAGATCTTCAATATCTACGGATCGGAGGAGGCTATCGTCAAGACCTTCAAGAAGGTTCCGAAGATGTGCCATATAGTCTTCAGCAAGCAGTATTTCCACCGCTATCAGGAGATCGGAAACCTCACGGGATTCGTGGATTACAGGCAATACAAGGAGTATTTGAGCTCGCTCACAAGGCAGCCTTATCCCCCTGCTTACTGACCGGAAGGTTTTAAAAAGGCGAAAAACAGGGCTTTTTCCCTTGACAATGCCATATAAGTGGTATACATTATGTAAAGTAAGTAATTGATGTAAGAGTGGCCAAGCGCCACTCTTACTTGTTTGTTAGGGGGAGCGAATGAGCAGATCCGACGCAGTTGCCGCTAAGGCAGAGGAACTCCTTACACCGGTCACCGAAAGCTTCGGTGTTTCGGTCTATGATGTCGAATATGTTCTGGAGAACGGTGAAAGATATCTCCGTGCGTATATCGACAAAGAAGGCGGAGTTACCATAGACGATTGTGAGAACGTAAGCCGTGCCTTTGAGAAAGTACTTGATGATTCAGAACTGATAGACGATCAGTACATCCTGGAGGTTTCAAGCCCGGGACTCGGCAGGGCATTAACCAAGGACAGACATCTCGAAAAGTCGCTTGGTGAAGAGGTTGAGATCTCCTTTTACAAGCCGCAGGTGATCGGCACCAAGGATGAAAAAGAGATCAAAGCAAAATCCGTTACCGGCATCCTGAAAGCATTTGATAAGGATAAGATAACCATAGCGGATACCGAAACAGAAAGTTCGTCCGAATGGCAGCGAAGTGATATTTCACAGATCAGGCTGACACTGGATTTTTAAAAAAGAAAGGAAAAGGGAAAAAACAAAATGAACAGCGAACTTATTGAGAGTCTTAATCTGCTTGCAAAGGAAAAAGGCATCGACAAAGAGGCAATCTTCGAAGCTATCGAGAATGCACTCGTTGCAGGCTGCAGAAATCTGTACGGCAGAAATGAGAACATCAAGAACATCCGTGCCGAGATCAACCGTGATACCGGTGATTATCGCATCTATGCGGAGAAGACGGTTGTGGAGACAGCCGATGATGTCATGGACCCTCTTGAGGATATTTCTCCCGAAGACGCAAGAGCCATCGCACCCGATGCTCAGGTCGGAGACGTTGTACAGGTTGAGATAAAGTCCGCAGACCTTACCCGTATTGCGGCAATGAGTGCCAAGAACGTGATCTTACAGAAGATCCGTGAAGAGGAGAGACATGCGGTATTCGATCAGTTCTCCGGAAGAAGAAAGAACGTCGTTACCGGTACCGTCAATCACTATGTCGGAGGCAATGTAAGCCTCAACCTCGGCAAGGCAGACGGAATCCTTGCAGAGTCCGAGATGATCCCCGGTGAGAGATACAGAAACGGAGACAGACTTAAAGTTTATGTTCTCGATGTCAAGTCCACTCCCAAGGGACCCCGCATCAGCGTAAGCCGTACCCATCCGGAGCTTGTAAGATGCCTTTTCGAAAACGAAGTTACCGAGATCGCTGACGGCATCGTAGAGATCAGAAGCATCGCACGTGAGCCCGGCAGCCGTTCCAAGATCGCCGTATGGAGCAACAATCCCGACGTCGATCCCGTAGGCGCATGCGTAGGTATGAACGGAGACAGAGTAGGTGCCGTCGTATCCGAGCTCAATGACGAGAAGATCGATATCGTATGCTGGGATGACAACCCCGGAAACCTTGTTCAGAATGCACTTTCACCCGCATCAGTTCTTGCGGTATTCGCAGATCCTTATGAGAAGACCGCCAAGGTCGTTGTTCCCGATGACCAGCTTTCACTCGCGATCGGTAAGGAAGGACAGAATGCAAGACTTGCAGCACGTCTTACCGGATACAAGATCGATATCAAGTCCGAATCCCAGGCTAAGGATGCCGTCGGATTCCGTTATGAGGACTATGAGTATTCCGATGAGGAAGGTGAGGAGTACGAAGAGGGATACGAGGAAAGCTACGAGGAAGTACCCGCTGAGGAAGCTCCCGCAGAGGACGGACAGGAATAATGAATTCGAAATGTTCCAGGACATGTGTGGGATGCGGTGAGACCTTTGACAAAAGATCGCTGATCCGCATCGTACGTAACAGCGAAGGCCTGATCATGGTCGACGAAACAGGCAGGATGAACGGACGCGGGGCTTACATATGCCCTTCGGTCTCATGCCTTGAGACGGCCTTTAAAAAGCACGGTCTTGAGAGAGCATTTAAAACACCAGTTCCGAAAGAAGCTTTAGACAGTATTTCGGAGTATATAAAAGCACGCGCCACCTGAAGGTGGGAAGGAGCAATTACGACAGACAGGATTTTATCGCTTCTGGGACTTGCGCAGAAAGCGGGAAAGATCGCGGGCGGAGAGACACAGGTTCTCGAAAGCATACGGGCGGGGAGCGCCATGTGTGTGATAATCGCGGGCGATGCATCCGAAGGTTCCAGGAAGATGTACTCGGACAAATGTAAATATTACGGAGTACCGTACATGTATTACTCCGACAGGCAGGCACTGGGCCATGCGGTCGGAAAAGATCTGCGTAGTGCTCTGGCTGTAGAAGATGAAGGATTGTGCCAAGCAATAAGAAAAACGGCACCTGAGCTTTTTGAGGAGGAATCGTAATTAATGGCAAAGATCAGATTGAACCAACTTGCAAAGGAATTTGGAGTAGAGAGCAAAGAGGTGGTTGACGCCGCTAAGGACATGGGTATGGATGTCAAGACCCATGCAAGCACCGTATCCGACGAAGAAGCGGATAAGCTCAGAGCCAAGTTCGGTGCAAAAAAGCCTTCCGCTCCTGCGGAAGATAAGAAGCCTGCTCCTGCAGAAAGCAAAGAAGAAAAGAAGCCGGCAGAGAGCAAGGAGAACAAACCCGCAGCAAAGACCGAAGAACAGCCTAAATCCAAGGCAGCTCCGGATGCACCCGCTGCGCCCAAAAAGAAGATAATCATCGTTAACAACAAGCCCGGTAAGCCTCAGGCGCAGGGATCATCCTCACAGCCCGCAAAGGCATATACCGGTCAGAGCGTCAAGCCCGCAGGCACTGCTTCTCCTTACGGAAAGCCTGCTTCCGGCGGACGTCCCGGAACTCCCATGACCGGAAGACCCGAGCCCAGAAGGATCATCAAGCCCCTCACCGCTCCTTCGGATACTCCTTCCGTAAACATGGTTCAGGATCCCAAGAATATTCCCGGTGCAAGAAAGCCCAAGACGGAGCAGCCGGAGACGGCTCCCGTAAAGCCCGAAGCACCCGCTGCGGAGGTTAAGCCCACAGCACAGGAATCCAAGCCTGCAAACACCGCGCCCGCCGCACCCGCACAGGGTCAGGCAGCCAAGCCCCAGGGTCAGAGGGATAATGCAAAGGGATCTCATTCCATCAGCATCAACGACAGACCCGGACAGCGTTCAAAGGGCGGATACCGTGGAGGAAACGGATATGGTCAGACTACGCAAAGCACGGAAAGAACCGACAGGCAAGGTGGCTATTACAGGCAGGCTCAGGGAGGGCGCCCGAACAATTTCCCGGGTGCGCAGAACTCTCCGAAGGGTGGTTTTGGTGGCGGAGCTCCTGGCAGGGGCTTTGCTGGTGGCGCTGGAGGTCAGAGACCAAATGGAAGGCCGGGTGCCGGATTCGGAAACGGAAAAGGTGCTGGCGGAGGCAAGATCTTTACCTCAGACGGTCCTACGAGCAATAAAGGGGGCCGTGACGCAAGGCGCAGGAACGAAGAAAGAAACGGAAAGCACAAGGACATAAATTATAACGAAGAGGAGCTTTCACGCAGCAAGAAGGCCGGACGCTTCATTAAGCCCGAGAAGAAGGTGGAAGAGGTAGTCGAAGAACAGATCAAGGTGATCACCCTTCCCGACTCCATCACCATCGGCGATCTTGCGGCCAAGATGAAGATGAAGGCTTCCGATATCATCAAGAAGCTCTTCATGTCAGGTAAGGTTTGTACCGTTAATCAGGAGCTTTCATATGAGGATGCCGAAAACATCGCAATGGAGTACGAGATCCTCTGTGAGCATGAAGTTAAGGTCAACGTCATCGAGGAACTCCTCAAGGAGGACGAAGAAGATACCAGCAAGATGAAGGAGAGACCTCCCGTAGTCTGTGTTATGGGACACGTCGATCACGGTAAGACTTCACTCCTCGATGCGATCAGAAAGACACACGTAACCTCGAGAGAGGCAGGAGGAATCACCCAGGCGATCGGTGCATATACCGTTGATGTTAAGGGTAAGACCATTACCTTCCTCGATACTCCCGGTCACGAAGCATTCACCGCAATGCGTATGCGTGGTGCGAATTCCACCGATATCGCAATACTTGTCGTTGCGGCTGATGACGGTGTAATGCCCCAGACCGTAGAGGCTATAAACCACGCGAAGGCAGCAGGCGTAGAGATCATCGTTGCGGTCAACAAGATCGATAAGCCCTCTGCAAATATTGACAGAGTTAAGCAGGAGCTCTCAGAGTATGAGCTCATTTCCGAGGACTGGGGCGGATCGACCGTATTTGCTCCCGTATCGGCTAAGACCGGAGAAGGACTCGATAACCTTCTCGACATGATCCTTCTTACCGCGGATGTTCTTGAGCTTAAGGCGGATCCCGACAGAAAGGCAAGAGGTCTTGTCATTGAGGCTCAGCTCGATAAGGGAAGAGGTCCCGTTGCAACCATCCTTGTACAGAAGGGTACCCTTCACATCGGAGATTTCGTATCCGCAGGTGCCGCTCACGGTAAAGTGCGTGCGATGATCAACGATAAGGGTGAGAACGTCAAGACCTGCGGACCTTCAACTCCCGTAGAGATACTGGGCTTAAGCTCCGTACCCGAGGCAGGCGAGGTATTCCTTGCACATGAATCCGACAAGGAAGCCAAGTCCTATGCCGATACCTATACCGCAGAGAACAAGAAGCAGAAGCTTGCAGAGACTCAGGGAAGAATGAGCCTTGAGGATCTCTTCTCCAAGATCAAGGAGGAGAATCTCAAAGAGCTTGATATCATCATCAAGGCTGACGTACAGGGTTCGGTTGAGGCTCTCAAGGAATCCGTGCTCAAGCTTTCCAATGAGGAAGTTGTCGTTAAGGTCATCCACGGCGGCGTCGGTGCGATCAACGAATCGGATGTCAACCTTGCGGGTGCATCCAATGCGATCATCATCGGTTTCAACGTCAAGCCCGATACCCAGGCAGAGAGCAAGGCGGAAGCGGAGAACGTCGATGTCAGATGCTATGACGTCATATATAAGGCAATCGAAGATATCGAGCGCGCAATGAAGGGAATGCTTGATCCTGTATTCGAAGAGAAGATCATCGGACATGCGGAGATCAGACAGATCTTCAAGGCATCCGCTATCGGAAACATCGCAGGTTCCTACGTGCTCGACGGACATATGCAGAGAGGCTGCAAGGTACGTATCAAGAGAGGCGAGGAGCAGATCTACGAAGGCGAGCTTTCATCGCTCAAGAGATTCAAGGACGATGTCAAGGAAGTCAAGGAAGGATTCGAATGCGGACTTGTATTTGATAAGTTCGATTCCATCCAGGAGCTTGATCAGGTTGAAGCATATATTATGGTTGAGGTTCCCAGAACGTGAGAAAAAACAGTATCAAAAATATAAGACTTAACTCAGAGGTTCAAAAGGAACTCTCTCAGATCATCCGTGATGTCAAGGATCCCAGGGTCAGCCCCTGGACAAGCATCATAGAAGTTTATGTTGCTCCCGATCTTAAGACGTGCAAGGTCTGGATATCGGTTCTCGGTTCCGAAGAGGACAGGGACAACACGATTAAGGGCCTTCAGTCCGCAGCGGGATATATCAGACATGAGCTTGCCGTAAGGATGAATCTGAGAAATACTCCCGAGCTTACGTTCATCTCCGATACGACCACCGAATACGGCGTTGATATGATCCATAAGATCGACGAGGTCATCGCTGATGACGAAGCAAGGCATGTGGACTCGGAAGAGGACGCAGATTATTAAGAGGTAGTTTTAATGCTCGATATTATTAAGGAATGCGGGGATGCAAAAAGGATCGGCATCAGCGGTCATATAAGACCGGACGGTGATGCCATATCTTCCTGTCTTGCACTCAGAAAATATCTTCTGAATGCGTTTCCGGACAAGGAGATAGTTGTAAATCTCGAAAATCCCATTCCTACAATTTTCAATGACGAAGCGGGATATGATGAGATAAAGAGGGAATTTCCCGATGACGTTACATATGACGTTTATTTTTCTCTCGATTGTAACCGCGAAAGACTCGGCGAAACCGTAAAGTATTTTGACGGTGCCGCAAAGCGCATCAACATCGATCACCACGAAAGCAACAAAAACGGTGCCGGAGACCTCAATGTGGTCGATCCCGATATCAGCTCCACCTGTGAGCTTCTCTATACGCTTTTTGACAAGAAGTACATCGATGCCGATGTCGCAAGATGTATCTATACCGGAATGGTGACCGATACCGGTGTTTTCCAGTATTCAAGCACTACGCCCGAGACAATGAGGCGCGCAGCGGAACTTATGGAGTACGGCTTTGACCATACTTCCCTTATCCAGAGAGTTTTCTACGAGAGAACCTATCTCCAGTCCCAGATACTCGGAAGGTGTCTGATGGAGAGCGTAAGGTTCATGGGCGGAAGATGCGTTGTCAGCTGGCTCGATCTTAAGACCCAGCAGTTCTACGGAGTCGTCAGCAAGGATTTTGAAGGCATCGTTTCACAGCTCCGCAACATCAGGGATGTTGATGTCTCTATTTTCATGTATGAGATCGCGGGACAGGAATTCAAGGTTTCGATGAGATCATCGGAGAAGGTCAATGTGGCCAAGATTGCCGAGCGCTTCGGAGGCGGAGGTCACGCCAGGGCCGCGGGATGCAATATGACCGGCAATGTATATGATTGTGTGAACAATCTCTCCAAATATATTGAAAGACAGCTTGATAATCTTCCGGAGGAAGAAGAGGCGCATGTCTGATCCCGTAAATAACGGAATACTTAATATTTCAAAGGAGGCGGGATACACCTCCTTTGATGTTGTAGCGGTTGTAAGAGGGATCTATCACCAGAAGAAGGTCGGTCATACCGGAACGCTCGATCCGATGGCAACGGGAGTTCTTCCCGTGGCACTCGGCAAAGGCACCAAGGTATGCGGGATGATAACCGACTGGGACAAGGAATACATAGCGGAGCTCCTTCTCGGACGGGTAACGGATACGCTTGACGTAACCGGAACCACGGAAGGCGGAGATCCCGGAAAAGCCATGGAGCTTTCCCGTGACCTGATCGAAAAAGCGGTCATGGGATATCTCGGAGACATAGACCAGATCCCTCCAATGTATTCGGCTCTTAAATCGAACGGACAGAGACTATACGATATAGCAAGAAGCGGAAAGACCGTGGAAAGAAACCCCAGAAGGGTCAGCATCAAAAGGATCGAGATACTTTCCGTAGAGCTTCCGGTGGTCAGGTTCAAGGTTCTCTGCTCGAAAGGAACATACATAAGATCTCTCTGCGACGATATCGGAAGAGACCTCGGATGCGGCGGATGCATGCAGTCGCTTGTAAGAAGCTGTGTGGGACCCTTTGATCTTGAGTCCGCACATTCACTCGACGAGCTGAGAAAGCTTGCGGACGAAGGCAGAAGGGATGAGCTTATATCGCTGATACGTCCCGTCGATACGGTATTCGGAGAGTATCCGGAGATAACCGTGACCGGGGAGGCGGACAGGCTTCTTCTGAACGGAAACAAGCTCACGAAGGATGATATGGTTTCCTTTGCGGGAGCGGATGAAAAGCGGATGTTCAGGGTATACCATCCGGACGGGGAATTTGCGGCCGTCTACGAATACGATCCCGAAACCGGAATATTTGCACCCTATAAGATGTTTTGATGCTATATGGAAATAATATCCGATACAAAAGATTTTTATATCAGTTCGCCTACGGCAGTTGCCATAGGTAAATTCGACGGTGTGCACATCGGTCACCAGAAGCTTCTTCTGGAGATAACCGGAGCGCGCGAGGAGAAGAGCGGCGAAGATCTTAAATCCTGCGTGTTTACCTTCGATCCCGCACCCGGTGTCTTTTTCGGAAAAGAAAAAAGTCTTCTTACCACGAGAAAAGAAAAGAGGATCCTTTTCGAAAGAAAGGGAATAGATATACTGATCGAATTTCCTTTTGATAAGGATACTGCGGATACGGAGCCCGTACCGTTCCTCGAGGAACTTATCTCCGGCAGGATCGGCGCGAGGGTCATCGCTGCGGGACGGGATGTTTCATTCGGAAAAAAGGGAGCGGGCAATGCGGACGTTCTCAAAAAGTACGGTGAAGAAAATGACATCGCTGTCAGAGTTATAGACAAGATAACCATAGAGCTTGATAAGGAATACGAAGTCAGCTCCACGCTCGTAAGGCAGATGATATCCGAAGCAAGGATGGAGGAGGCCGAAAAGCTTCTCGGAATCCCCTATTTCATATTCGGACAGATCGTCCACGGAAATCATATGGGCAAGACTCTCGGCTTTCCCACGATCAATATTCTTCCGGGTGAAGACAAGCTCCTTCCCCCGAACGGAGTATACACTTCGGATGTGTATATAGACGGAAGGAAATACCACGGCCTTACCAATATAGGCTGCAAGCCCACGATATCCGACCATGAGGTGAAGGGAGTCGAGACATATCTGTATGATTTCGACGGAGATGTCTATGAACGCGATGCCGAGGTATACCTTAAATCCTTCTGCAGGCCCGAGACCAGGTTCGATTCGCTTGATGCCCTGAAGGAGAGACTTGCCGCAGATATAGAAGCTTACAGACCCTGATCCGTACATACGGGATGACAGATAATGTTTGGGGCAAAGCCCCGTTTATAAATGCCTGAAAAGGCAGGGAGGATTTTTATGAAAAAACTTATTACACTGATCACTTGTGCCGCAATGATAATGTGTCTTGCCGGATGCGGAAAAACCGCAAGCGGGACCGCTCAGGCAGGTGTACTCGTCATGGCTACCAATGCCGAGTTCCCTCCTTATGAGTATCATGAGGGAAGCGCGATCGTAGGTATCGATGCCGAGATCGCAGCGGCTATCGCAGAGAAGATGGGATGCGAGCTTCAGATCGAGGATATCGCATTCGATGCCATCATTCCCGAGGTTACCTCAGGAAAGGCTGACATAGGCATGGCCGGAATGACCGTTACCGAAGAGAGAATGGAGAATGTTGATTTCTCAACCACTTATGCCATCGCTCGTCAGGTCGTTATCGTAGCTGAAGGTTCAGGCATCACTTCACTTGCGGATCTCGAGGGCAAGACCATCGGAGTTCAGCAGGGAACCACCGGCGACATTTATGCATCCGAAGAGTTCGGCGACGATCACATCGAGCGCTACGCAAAGGGAATGGAGGCTGTACAGGCTCTTTCACAGGGCAAGATCGATGCGGTCATCATCGACAACGAGCCCGCCAAGGTTTTCATCACCGAGAATGAAGGTCTCATCATCCTTGACGAAGCATATGCCGATGAGGAATATGCGATTGCGATAAAGAAGGGCAACACCGTTTTGCTCGATCAGATCAACAAGGCACTCGAGGAACTCAAGGCAGACGGAACTCTTGATGCTATCGTAGCTAAGTACATTTCAGCCGAGTAATATGTGGGAAGATTTTAAATCACAATTCATACTGAACTTTGTTGACGACGGCCGTTGGCATTATCTTGCAAACGGCCTGCTCGTCACTTTGAAACTGACATTTTTTTCGGTGCTCCTGGGACTTGTCCTTGGTTTTTGCATCGCAATGATCAGAAATATCCACGACAACACGGGAAAACTCAAGATCCCCAATTTCCTGTGCAATCTCTATCTGACGGTCATCCGCGGTACTCCCGTTGTAGTCCAGCTTATGATCATTTATTTCGTCATATTCGGAAGCGTAAGGATAGACAAGGTGCTTACCGCCATACTTGCATTCGGTATCAATTCCGGTGCATACCAGGCGGAGATATTCAGATCCGGTATCCAGTCCATTCCCAAGGGACAGATGGAAGCCGGAAGGTCTCTCGGCTTTTCATATCTTGAGACCATGACGCGCATCATCATGCCCCAGGCAGTCAAGAATGTTGTTCCCACGCTCCTGAATGAGGTCATCACCCTTCTTAAGGAAACCTCCATTGCGGGATACATCGCACTCGAGGATCTGACCAAGGGCGGAGATATCATAAGGAGCCGGACCTATTCGGCATTCATGCCCCTGATAGCGGTTGCGCTCATCTATCTTGTCATGGTGCGTCTGCTTGAATTTGCCGCGAAGAAAGTGGAAAGGAGGCTTAAGAAGAATGAAAAATGATTATTCGCAGAGCCCCCTCATAAGCGTAAGAGATCTTCAGAAATCCTTCGGCGACCACAAGGTACTTAACGGTATCACGGTGGATATCGCAAAGGGAGATGTGGTATGCGTCATCGGTCCTTCCGGCTCGGGAAAATCGACCTTCCTCAGATGCTTAAACAGGCTCGATGAGCCCACGGGCGGAGAGATAATATTCGACGGAGTCAATATCTGCGATCCCTCTACGGATATAGACCTTCACCGTCAGAAGATGGGAATGGTGTTCCAGCAGTTCAACCTCTTCCCTCATATGAACATCCTCAAGAACCTGACCATAGCTCCCATGGCTCTTCAGAAAAAGAGTAAGGAAGAAGCGGAAGGCTATGCGATGGAGCTTCTTGAAAGAGTCGGACTCGGAAACAGGGCCATGGATTATCCCCTCCAGCTTTCCGGAGGACAGCAGCAGCGTATCGCTATCGTAAGGGCGCTCTGCATGAAGCCCGAGGTCATGCTCTTTGACGAACCCACATCCGCACTCGATCCCGAGATGGTAGGAGAGGTTCTCGAGGTTATGAAGGAGCTTGCATCGGAGCATATGACGATGGTGGTCGTGACCCACGAGATGGGCTTTGCCAGGGAGGTCGCAAGCCGTGTCATGTTCCTTGACGGAGGCGATTTCCTCGAGGAGAACGCACCTGCGGAATTCTTCTCGAATCCCCAAAATGACAGGCTCAGGGATTTCCTGAGCAAGGTGCTTTAATAAGGTTTTTTCGGGCACATGCCCGAAGCTCCGAATACTTAAAATTTCCCTTGTTTTTTAAGGAAAATAATGGTATTATGTGTTTTGCGTGCGATTTTGCCGTAGCGCAGCCGCGAGGAATACTCCACCCCGGCTTTGTTATGGGCGAAGCACGAAGAAATCAATATTTTTACAGGAGGATTAAGTAATGATCAGTAAGGAAAAGAAAACAGCCATCATGAACGAGTATGCCCGCACACCCGGGGATACCGGTTCACCCGAGGTACAGGTTGCGGTTCTCACCGCACGTATCAATGAGCTCACCGAGCATCTCAAGGCTAATCCCAAGGATAACCACTCACGCCGCGGAATGCTCAAGATGATCGGTCAGAGACGCGGACTTCTCGATTATCTTGCAAGCAAGGATATTAACAGATACCGTGCACTCATCGAAAAGCTCGGACTTCGTAAATAATTCAGTATCTGACGGGAGGCGGTGCTTTGGCATACGCCTCTCTTACTGCATTTAAGGGATGTATGGATATCCCTGCAGTTAAGGATGGAAGCAAGGAACAGACGGCTGTCCCGAGACCACTGAAAAGCAAATGAATACAGTGATGTTCATTGATTTTTCAGTAGTTTCGGTGCCCTCTGTTCCATAAGATTTTTTTATAAGGAGGCATCTATGTACAAGAAGTATGAAATGGACCTTGCCGGCAGAAAACTCGTTGTTGACATCGACAGAGTAGGTAAGCAGGCAAACGGCTGTGCGCTCATGCATTACGGTGATACCACCGTTCTTGCTACCGCAACGGCTTCAAGTGCTCCCAGGGACGGAATCGATTTCTTCCCTCTTTCTGTTGAGTACGAAGAGAAATACTACGCAGTAGGAAAACTTCCCGGAGGTTTCAATAAGCGTGAGGGAAAGGCAAGCGAGAATGCGGTTCTTACCAGCCGTGTCATCGACCGCCCCATGAGACCTCTTTTCCCCAAGGATTATCGTAACGATGTAACTCTTGACTGCATGGTCATGAGCGTTGATCCCGAGTGCAGACCCGAGCTTGTCGCAATGCTCGGTGCAGCGATCTCAACCTGCATCTCCGATATTCCTTTCGACGGCCCCTGCGCAATGACCCAGGTTGGCATGAAGGACGGAGAGTTCGTGATCAATCCTTCCCAGGAAGTATGGGACAAGGGTGACCTCAAGCTCACCGTTGCATCCACCAAGCAGAAGGTCATCATGATCGAGGCAGGTGCAAATGAGATCCCCGAAGCTAAGATGCTCGAGGCTATCTACATGGCACACGACATCAACCAGACAATCATCGCTTTCATCGACAAGATCGTCGCAGAGGTAGGAAAGAAGAAGCATGAGTACACCTCTTGTGCGATCCCTGCCGAGATGTTCGAGAAGATGAAGGAGATCGTTCCTCCCGCTGAGATGGAGACCGCTGTCTTCACCGATGACAAGCAGACCAGAGAGGGCAACATCGCAGAGATCACCGAGCGTCTCAAGGAAGCTTTCGCAGACAACGAGGATTACCTTGCAGTTCTCGGCGAGGCAGTATATCAGTACGAAAAGAAGACCGTAAGAAAGATGATCCTCAAGGATCACAAGAGACCCGACGGACGTGAGATCACCCAGATCAGACCTCTTTCCGCTGAGGTTGATATCATCCCCAGAGTTCACGGTTCGGCTATGTTCACCAGAGGTCAGACCCAGATCTGTGACGTTACCACTCTCGCTCCTCTTTCCGAGGCTCAGAGAGTTGAAGGACTTGATCCTTACGTTACAGAGAAGAGATATATCCACCAGTACAATTTCCCCTCATATTCGGTTGGCGAGACCAAGGTCAGCCGCGGTCCCGGACGTCGTGAGATCGGACACGGTGCTCTTGCAGAGCGTGCACTTCTCCCCGTTCTTCCCAGCCCCGAGGAGTTCCCTTATGCCATCAGATGCGTATCCGAGACCTTCGAGTCCAACGGATCCACCTCAATGGCTTCAACCTGCGCATCCTGCATGTCCCTCATGGCAGCAGGTGTTCCCATCAAGAAGATGGTAGCAGGTATCTCATGCGGACTTGTTACCGGTGAGACCGATGACGATTTCGTACTCCTTACCGACATCCAGGGTCTCGAGGACTTCTTCGGAGACATGGACTTCAAGGTAACCGGTACCACCGAAGGAATCACCGCTATCCAGATGGACATCAAGATCCACGGACTTACCAGACCTATCGTAGAAGGCGCTATCGCAAGATGCCGTGATGCAAGACTCTTCATCATGGATACCTGCATGAAGCCCGCTATCGCAGCACCCCGTGCAGAGGTCGGCAAGTATGCTCCCAAGATCGTTTCCATCAATATCGATCCCGAGAAGATCGGTGATGTTGTCGGACAGCGCGGCAAGACCATCAACGAGATCATTGCACGCACCGGTGTTAAGATCGACATCGATGAGAGCGGAAGAGTTGATATCTGCGGAACCGACAAAGAGGGAATGGACAAGGCCATCGATATGGTCAAGATCATCACCACCGAGTTCGAAGAGGGACAGGTTTTCAAGGGAAAGGTTGTTTCCATCAAGGAGTTCGGAGCATTCGTTGAGTTCGCTCCCGGCAAGGAGGGAATGGTCCACATTTCCAAGATCGCCAAGGAGAGAGTTGAGCATGTCGAGGATTATCTTACCCTCGGAGATATCGTTACCGTTAAGTGCCTCGGAAAGGACAAGATGGGACGTATCAGCTTCTCTATGAAGGATGTAGCTCAGAACTGATAAACGGTTTGGCACACGGACGGGCCCGCTTTTAAACGGGCCCGTTTTTTATCAGATGACCGCGTGCGGCACTGCTTCGTAAAGGATCGGAATTATGTTTGGTTACACTACAGTCAATAAACCGGAGATGAAGTTCAAAGAGTATGATCTGTACCATTCATACTACTGCGGGCTCTGCGCCGTTCTTAAGAAAAAGTATGGACTCACGGGTGAGTTCACGCTTTCTTACGACGGTGCTTTTTTATGTACTCTTTTATGCGATCTCTACGATATGAAGGATGAGATATCCGACAGGAAATGCATCGTCCACCCCGGAGTAAAGCATGTCATAAGGACCAATCCCGCAACCGATTACGCCGCAGATATGAATGTGCTCATGGCAATGTTCAAATGCCGCGACGACTGGAACGATGACCGTAAGCTTTCCGCAAAAATGCTCGCCGGGATCCTTGACGGCAAGACAAAGAAGATCAGGGACAGGTACGAAAGCAAGATAAATGTTATAACCGAAGCAATCACAGCGATAGATGAGCTTGAAAGAAAGGGGCAGTACGATCCCGAAGAGATGGCTTATCAGTTCGGCAGATGCATGGCGGAGGTTTATGCATACAGAGAGGATGAATGGGAGAAGTATTTAAGGCCCTTCGGAGATCATCTCGGACGTGCGGTCTACCTTATGGATGCATATGAGGATATCTACCGCGATGTAAAAAAGGGAAGATACAATCCGTTTATAAATATTTACGAAAAGAATGATTTCGAGAACATCGCCCGCGAGATGGTGACAGTGCATCTTCAGGAGGCTTGCATTGCATTTGAAAAGATGCCTCTTATCGAAAATGTGGACATACTGAGGAATATCCTTTATTCGGGAATATGGATCAGGTTCAACATCGCTGCCGGAAAGCGCGGTCCGGTGTCTGCGGAAGAGGGCGGAAAAGAAGGAGCGGATAAATGACGGATCCTTACAAGATTCTCGGTGTTGCTCCCACAGCCTCCGAGGATGAGATCAAAAAAGCATACAGAAAGCTCTCAAGGCTTTATCATCCCGATTCCAACATGAACAAATCTGAACTTGAGAAGAAGGCGGCCGAAGAGAAGTTCAAGGCTGTTCAGGCCGCATACGAGGCTATTATCGACGGCAAGGTTGATCCGAGGGTTTACAGGAGTTCATCATCGTCCTCCTCATCATCTTCATCCGGATCGTCATACGGAAGAACTTATCAGGGATACGGTGCCGGAGGTACATCCTACAGCGGTTACAGAAGGAACAGTTCCGCCGGCTACGGTGAGACGGATGCACAGCTTGATGCCGTTTCGAATTTCATAGCAAACGGACTTCTCGGAGAAGCAAGAACTCTTCTCGACAGCATCGATCCTTCACTGAGGAATGCCAGATGGTATTACTACAGTGCCATCACCTACGAAAGGATGGGAAACAGAACTCAGGCTCTGTATCATTCAAGAGCCGCCGCGTCAATGGAGCCCTCCAATTCGGAATATTCGGTACTGTATGATTATCTTACCGGAGGTCCCTTTACGAGAAGTACAAGGGACAGTGCGGCAAATTACACGGGATGGTATAATGACAGGAGAAACACATACGGCTACGGCAATACCAATGTCACCGGATGCTGTAATACCTGCATAAACCTGTTCCTTTGCGCAAGCTGTCTCGGATGCTGATGAAAAAAGGAGGATACCATGGAAAACGAACTCATAAAACTCCGCAAGTCCCTGCGGGCAACACAGACCCTCTGTATCCTCATACTTGTAATGTTCCTTGCTCTGATCGTTATTCTTTTGCAGGGACTCAGGATGTTCCTTGACTACAAAAAGGATATCGACACAGCCTTTGCGGTGGTAAAGGAATTAAAAAAAGCCGATCTTCCCCAGCTCGCCGAGGATATCCACAATACATCCGAAGCGATAAATGCGGTTGACTGGAATGCGCTTTCGACACAGTTAAATGAGCTTGATCTTCAGGAGATCAGGACCACGATCGAATCCCTCGACCTCGATCAGATCAACGATACTTTGGGACAGCTGGATCTCGATGAGATCACGGAGCAACTGAGTGAACTTGATATCGAGAAGATCAATGATACGATGGACCAGATCCAGTCGGCACTCGAAAAACTCGACAAATTCGGATTCTTCTAAAACGCAGCCCGGCCCGGATAAAAAAACAAGGACGCATTCCCGCCCAATACGGTGATGCGTCCTTTTTGCCTGATCATATTTTTTTATGAAACGGAGGCTTACACTGTTTCCCCCGTTTTATCATCTTTCCTTACCTGAGGTTGCTTTCGTCACAGAGCACCGTCTTTCCTTCCGCAAGGGATTTTTTCACATCTATGAGTCTCTGGTTTGCGCTTCCGCGGAATTTGAGATTAAGATTTTTCTCCTTCAGTATGAATTCCCCGTCAACGATGACATCCAAAAGGGGCAGGAGATTCTTTACTATCTCGTCATCCTTGGCCCACTCGAGGATCTCGGTATCGAAAGTATATCCGCTGTAGAGCCATATGGTCTTTTCCGGGAATCTTTCACGGAGCTTTTTGGCAAGAGAGAATACGAAGGGCCTGTTTTCGGGTTCCATCGGTTCACCGCCGAGGAAGGTAAAGCCGGAGATATAATCGGGTGCCATGGCGTCCAGAAGGGACTGCTCGACTTCGGCGGTATATACCTGACCGAACGTAAAATCCCATGTTTTGGCGTTAAAGCAGCCTTCGCAATGATGACGGCATCCGCTGACGAAAAGGGAAACCCTTACTCCGGGGCCGTCCGCAACATCACATTTTTTTATCTCGCCGTAATACATATGTATTCTCCATAAACTGATCAACCGAACAATAATACTATAATTTTTAAAATCTGATTTTTCAATGATTTTATTGGGCAAAAAGACGTGCCCGATATGCTATAATATATAGGTTTATTGAATTTTTAACATCTTTTTGCGGATCAGGGCAGGAATGAAATTTTTGGAAGGCAAAAAAAGCATAATTGCATCGGTTGTACTTGTCACCGCCGCATCGGCTGCGGTGCTGCTTCCGTTATTCGTGATCGCTTTTTTCGGTTATCCGTCTGCGGATGATTTTTCTTTTGTCGCACCGGTTTACCGCGCGCATTTAAACGGTGAAGGATTATTCGGACTGCTGAAGGCATCGTTTGACAACGCGGTCTGGTACTACAGGAACTGGCAGGGCAGGTATACCGATAATCTGGTCTATTCTCTCGGCTGGGGAACTGCTTTTCCGAAGCTGTATTTTCTGGGCGCATGGATCATGCTGATCTCATTTTTTGCCGTCAGTATTTTTACGGTCACCTGCTTTTTGAAGGATTTCTTTAAGCTTTCAAAAGCAAGGGCATATGTGTGTGCTTCCATATTTACGTTGATGCAGATACTGTATCTGCCTTACCCTTCGCAGGGGTTTTACTGGTATACCGGTGCAAGCTCCTATACCCTGACGTATACTTTTCTCTTCCTGCTCGGATATCTGGTATGGAGAATTGGCAGGGACGGAGGAAAGCCGCGTTATGTTGCGGCTGCGGCGTTCTGCATATTATTCGTGGCCGGAAGCAATTATTCCACGGCGCTTCTGGGTATTGAGATCATGGTGCTTGTTCTTGCATTAAAGCTTTTCATGCATGGAAAGTGGAAGATACATCTTGCCCTTACTGCCGAATATCTGATTCTTTTCGGCGTAAATGCCCTGGCACCGTCAAATGGTACGAGACTCGGTGCGGTTGAGATAATGAGCCCGCCCGATGCCGTTATTGCATCGTTTAAGCAGTCACCCGTATTTATCAGGGAGTGGATGCATATACCTGTATTCCTTATGCTGCTTGCCATATTGTGGCTGGTACTGCCGTATCTGGGAAACGGCGGAAAATACAGGCTTCCCCTGCTTTATACCATGGTAACGTTCTGCCTGTTCACTTCCATCATCACGCCGCCTTTTTATGCCGGCAGTACATGGGGACCGGGACGTCTGATCAATACGATGTATTTTGCATATTATTTTATGCTCTGCAGCAATATGATCTATTGGGCGGGATGGATCAAAGCGAAGATTCTTGACAAAAAGTCAGCATCTGTGCAGAGCGAAAAGGGTGTTTTTTCCGACGGATATATGCTTGTCGTGCTTGCGGTATTTGGCGTATGCATGATGGGATGTCTGAAGTATTACAGTCTCATGTCCACATCTTCGACCGGCGCACTGATGTCACTGGTTAAAGGCGAAGCTGCGGTTTTTAAGGCGGAAAATGAGGCCAGATGGGCACTCTACGAAGATCCGGACCTGACTGCCGTCATCGTTCCGGATTATTCGGTAAAACCGAATATTCTGTATCAGGATGATATCTCCGATGACCGCACTGACTGGAGAAATACATCCGTTGCATCGTTTTTCGGTAAAGAATGGGTAGAACTCGAGCATTAGACCGGTCCTGCCATAAAAATATAAGTGAGTTTATGCTCACGGATAACGGAGAGCAAAAATGGGTAATAACGCAAGCGGACTTTGTCCCGAAATGGCAAAGCATTCGGAAGACCTGGTAAGGCACCTGAGCAGAAATGATGCGTGCTGGTGCGGAAGCGGCAAAAAGTATAAGACCTGCCATGCTGCATTTGACGATAAGATCAAAAAACTCTCGCTTTCGGGCAAGATCACCCCGGATCACAGTATCATCAAGACTCCGGAGCAGATAGAGAAGATCAGGGAATCCTGCAAGATCAATATTGCGATCCTTGACCGCATCGAAAAAGAGATTCATGAGGGAATGCCCACATCCGAGATCGACAGGATCGTTTACGATATGAGCATGGAAGCCGGTGCGATCCCCGCACCCCTTAACTACGAAGGATATCCCTACAGTGTCTGCACATCGGTCAACGAGCAGGTCTGCCACGGATTTCCCTCCGACAAGGTCATCTTAACAAACGGAGATATCGTAAACGTAGACTGTTCCACAATCCTTAACGGTTTCTTTTCCGATTCCTCGAGAATGTTCTGCATAGGCGAGGTTTCCGAGAAAAAGAAAAGACTCGTTCAGATCACGAAGGAAGCCTGCTATGAGGGGTTAAAATATGCCAAGCCCTGGGGCTATCTCGGTGATGTCGGACAGGCCGTGCACGATTACGTTTATGACAACGGCTACTCGATAGTCAGGGAGATCGGCGGACACGGTGTCGGCCTTGAATTCCACGAAGATCCCTGGGTGGGATACCACTCGAGAAAGGGCACGGAGATGCTCCTTGTGCCCGGAATGATCTTCACCATCGAGCCCATGGTCAATATGGGAAAGGAAGACATCGTAACGGACAAGATAAATGGCTGGGAGGTTTCCACCAAGGATGGAATGCCCTCCGCACAGTGGGAGATAATGGTACTTATAACCGAGGACGGAAACGAAGTTCTCTGCTGGTAAAAGGAAAACATGAGCAGATCGAGGATCATTCATCTGATCTTTGCGCTTTCGGCGCTTGCCATTGCGGTAGCGCTCATCGCAAGGGTAAAGGGATGGATAAGGGTCGTGACACTGGGCGATATATCGGGCTCCGACGAGCAGGTCGCCAATGTGGAATCACATGACCATATCATGCCCCTTACGGATGAAGAATACAATCTCATACGCCAGAATGAGGAGACGATCCTGATACTGGGAAATGCCCCCTTCGCCGACATGCGTGAGGAAGAAGAGGGCCTGGCTTCAATGCTTGAAAAAGTTTCCGGAGCAACCGTAATAAACTGCGCAGTGAGCGGCTCCTATGTCGGTATGACGGAGCCTTCGTTTGATTATACGAATAATCCGATGAATATTTTTTCACCGTATTATCTTGCGTGCGTCGCCTGTACAGGGCAGGATTATTCGCACGATCTTGCCGAATCGGAAAGAGTGCTCGGTCCTTCTTTTCCCGAAGAGGGCGAAAGTGTTCTGGGGACTCTGAAGGAGCTGGATATCGCATCTGTCGATGTGATCGTATTTTTCTATGACGGGGACGATTACTTAAGGTCTGCGCCCACGGGGCTTGACGACTCCAAGTATTCGGATCCGTTTTCGACCTATATCGGGGTATTTTCATCCACTGTGGAGCTTTTTAAGACATATGCGCCGAGGGCCAGGATAATCGTAATGTCTGCCCCGTATATGTATATGGTGTCGGCGGACGGAACACTTGAAGCCTGCGAAGATCACCCCAATTCCCAGGGTGCGGATCTTTCGGATTATGTGCTCGGACTGTACCGCATGTGCGTTGAAAGCTATGATATAAGCTTTGTCGACAATTATTACACCGGCATCAGTTACGGAAGCGGGGATGCGTTCCTTTCGAACGGAAGGTACCTCAATGAGGACGGAAGAAAACTGATGATAAACAGGCTGATGTATGCGCTGACTTACTACGATGCTGAAAACCTCGGAAATGTCGATTATGAGGGTCCGAAATAGTGCCGTTTTACTTGATGAAATAGCCGTTTGATAGTAAAATATTTACGATTGTGCCTTTCTGTGCAATTGAGCGCTTTTGACTATTCGGGGGAGTATTCGTATGGAGTCAGATATCAGGCTGACGGAATACATAGACAAGAGCATACTGCAGACGATCCAGGATGCATTTTCGGATATGACCGGGCTTGCGGCTCTGACTACCAATCCCGACGGAACGGCGGTCACCGAAGGCTCCGGATTTTGCCGTTTCTGCACGGAACTTAACAGAAAGTGCCCATTGGGAAAGCAGCTCTGCGAATACTCCGACAAGAGCGGCGCAATGATGACTCACAGGACCGGCAGGCCCACCTGGTATTACTGCCATGCCGGACTTATAGATTTCTCGGCTCCCATCGTGGTTAACGGTGAGATGGTCGGATGCTTTGTAGGCGGACAGGCACTTACCGCCCCTCCTGACGAGGCAAAGTGCAAGGCGCACGCCATACAGCTGGGACTCGATCCCGATGAATACTTTGACGCGATCCGTGAGGTGAACATCGTCTCCGAGGAAAAGGTCAAAAAGGCGATGGATTTCCTTTACACGATATCCGGAGTTCTCTCGGATATGGCATACGGAAAATACACATCGGACAAGGCAAGCACCGAACTCGAGCGTGTATCGCGCATGAAATCGGACTTTCTGGCGAATATGAGCCACGAGATCCGAACCCCGATGAACGCCGTCATAGGAATGGCGGAAATGGCGCTCAGGGAGGACCTCCCCGACAGTGCGAGGGAGTACATAAGCCAGATCAAATCCTCCGGCAAAGTGCTGCTTACGATAATCAATGACATTCTCGATTTTTCCAAGATCGAATCGGGAATGCTGGACATAAAGCTTGCGGAATACGAGCCTGTCAGTCTTTTTGACGATGTTGCTGCGATAATCGCATCCAAGGTTCTTGACAGGGATATCGAACTGATCCTTAACCTCAACACGAGCATCCCCAAGAGACTTTACGGTGACGGAACCAGGATAAGACAGATCCTTCTGAATCTTGCCAACAATGCCGTTAAGTTCACCGAAGAAGGCCAGGTCAGGTTCGTGGTTGATTATTCGGTCCTCGATGCCGACGAGATCCTTCTCAGTGTTTCGGTCGAAGATACCGGAATAGGCATCAAGGAGGAGAACCTCGAGAAGGTTTTCGAATCCTTCTCACAGGTGGATTCCAAGAGAAACCGCAAGGGCGAAGGAACCGGACTCGGACTCGCCATTTCCAAGGAGCTGCTGGGTCTTATGGACGGACAGCTCAATGTGGAATCCGAGTATAAGAGAGGATCCGTCTTTTCCTTCAAGCTTCCGCAGAGGGTCATCGATCCCGCTCCCAGCATGAGAGTAAAGGATCCCGCGAAGTACCTCGTGATCGGAATCTTTGACAATGAATATCTGCTCGGGGGCTTTACCTGGGATGCATCAAAGCTCGGCGTTTCGGCGAATACGCTCGCGCCCGATGCTGACATAAGCTTAGCCTGCGAAACACTGGAAAAGAGGACGCCCGGAAGAAAGACATATATCTTCATCGACTACCCGCTGCTTGATGCGGAAAAGAAGGAATTCTTCAGGACCCATCCCGACAAGACCGCGGTCGTTGTTACGGATTATTACACCAGGGTAGAAACGGATATACCGAATCTTGTTATTACGAAAAAGCCCATGTCAGCAATGAACATGGCTTCGATACTGAACCGCGGAACGTCTAAAACGGTCAGCGAGGATGATAAACCTGACGAGATTCCCTTTACCGCTCCGGATGCGCGGATCCTGATAGTCGAGGACAATGCGGTCAACCTTACCGTTGCCGTCGGACTTTTAGAGCCGCTCGGCATGAAGATATCATCCGCAATGAGCGGAAAAGAAGCCATACGCAAGATTGAAGAAGAGCATTTCGATCTTATACTGATGGATCATATGATGCCGGAGATGGACGGTGTCGAGACCACAAGGATCATAAGAAGGATGTATCCGGATTATGACGAAGTTCCGATAATCGCACTTACGGCAAATGCGGTAAGAGGCGTGAGGGAGATGTTCATTTCCGAGGGAATGAACGATTTCGTGCCCAAGCCCATAGAGCTTCCGGTACTTACCTCCAAGATCAAACAGTGGCTTCCTCCGGAAAAGATACTCAGCATATCATCCACGGTTCCCACGGAAACCGTCAGACTCGGACAGGTCAGGCCTGCGGTCAAGGCTTCTCCCGAGCTCGATAAGGAAGAGGCATTAAAGCTCCTCGGAAGTGAAAAGCTCTTCAGACAGGTCATTACGGAATACCTGAGACTCATTCCCGAGAAGTCCGAGAGGATAGACAGACTCTACCGCGAAGAAAACTGGTCCGATTATGCCGTGGAGGTACACGGACTCAAGAATGCTTCCAGGCAGATAGGAGCGGATGAGCTGACGCAGATCTGTGAAGAGACGGAGAATGCGGTGAGCATGAGAAGGCTTTCATCCGTTCACGATAAGCACGAAAAGCTCACCGCCATGTACAAAGGTTATCTTGATCTTCTTCCGGGATATCTAGCCTGATAAGACCGGAATTATAAAAATACAACAAACGAAACAAGAATAAATTTTCAGGAGGTTTTTTAAATGTATTCGCTTGATGAAGTAAGAACAGTAGATCCCGAAGTTGCTCAGGCCATAGTTGATGAGCAGAACAGACAGAATTCCCATCTTGAGCTCATCGCATCTGAGAACTGGGTAAGCAAGGCAGTCATGGCCGCAATGGGCAGCCCTCTCACCAACAAGTATGCCGAAGGATATCCCGGAAAGCGTTACTACGGCGGATGCGAGTGCGTTGACGTTGTTGAGGAGCTTGCAAGAAACCGTGCCATGGAGCTTTACGGATGCACCTACGCAAACGTTCAGCCTCACTCCGGAGCACAGGCAAACCTTGCTGTACAGTTCGCACTTCTTCAGCCCGGTGATACCGTAATGGGAATGAACCTCGATCACGGCGGACATCTTACCCACGGTTCACCCGCGAATATTTCCGGAACCTATTTCAATATCGTTCCTTACGGCGTAAATGATGACGGATTTATCGATTACGATAAGCTTGAGGAGATTGCAAAGGAGTGCAAGCCCAAGATGATCATCGCAGGCGCTTCCGCTTACGCACGTACCATCGACTTCAAGCGTTTCAGGGAGATTGCTGATGAGGTCGGCGCATTCCTCATGGTAGATATGGCTCATATCGCAGGACTTGTTGCCGCAGGACTTCATCCCAGCCCCATCCCTTATGCTCATGTTGTTACAACCACAACCCACAAGACCCTTCGCGGACCCAGAGGAGGAATGATCCTTTCCAGCGCAGAGTTTGCCAAGGAGCACAAGCTTAACAAGGCTGTATTCCCCGGAATCCAGGGCGGACCTCTTATGCACGTCATCGCAGCCAAGGCTGTATGCTTCAAGGAGGCTCTCGATCCTTCATTCAAGGTTTACCAGCAGGGCATCATTGACAACGCTCAGGCTCTTGCAAAGGGACTCATCTCAAGAGGACTCAAGATCGTTTCCGGCGGAACCGATAACCACCTCATGCTCCTTGACCTTACTCCTTTCAACCTTACCGGTAAGGAGATCGAGGCTCTCATGGACGAGGCTCATCTTACCGCCAACAAGAACACCATCCCTAACGATCCTCAGAAGCCCAATGTAACCAGCGGTATCAGACTCGGAACTCCCGCAGTTACATCAAGAGGACTTAAGACCGAGGATATGGACCGGATTGCCGAGGCTATCAGCATCATCGTTAAGGAGAGGGAAGCAGGCGTAGAAAAGGCTAAGGCCATCGTTATGGCACTTACCGAGAAGTATCCTTTGAACAAGTAATAAAGACAGACTGGAGTTAAAGAAATGATTCATGTTGCTGTATTCGGATACGGAACCGTAGGAAAAGGCGTTGTCGAAGTCATCGACCGCAACAACGATATCGTATCCGCCGCATCCGGAGATAAGGTTTCGGTAAAATACATCCTTGATCTCCTCGATTTTCCGGGCGACCCCAATGAAGCCAAGATCGTTCATGACGTAAATGTCATAATAAGCGATCCCGAGATTTCGATCATCTGTGAGACCATGGGAGGAACGGGTGCCGCTTATAAGTTCACCAAGGCTGCTCTCGAACAGGGAAAGAGCGTATGCACATCCAATAAGGAGCTCGTCGCAAAGCACGGTGCCGAGCTTATGAAGCTTGCGAAAGCAAACGGATGCGCATATCTTTTCGAGGCAAGCGTCGGAGGCGGAATCCCCATACTTCGTACTCTTACCACGGCTCTTACCGCAGAGAGGATCACACAGATCGCAGGTATCCTTAACGGAACCACCAACTTCATCCTCACCAAGATGGAAGAGGAAGGTGCAGGTTTTGATGAGACTCTTAAGAAGGCCCAGGAGCTCGGATATGCGGAGGCAGACCCCACTGCGGATATCGAGGGTCACGATACGGCAAGAAAGATCTCCATTCTGGCAGATATAATGTCAGGTCATTTCACGGATTCCGATAATGTTCCCACCACGGGAATAACCGGTATCGATAAGAGTGATATCGCACTTGCATCCAAAGCAGGCTTTAAGATCAGACTTCTCGGCATCGCGGACAGAGCGGATGATGACAGTGTTTCCACCGTTGTCGCTCCTTTCATGCTTTCCAAGAGTCATCCCCTTGCGGGCGTTAACGATGTTTTCAATGCGATCTTCGTTACAGGCAATATGCTCGGTGAGACGATGTATTACGGCAAAGGCGCAGGCAGCCTTGCAACTGCAAGCGCAGTTGTTGCCGATGTGATCGATGCCGCAAGAAAGGGCTCTTCAACCATGTATCCCGGCTGGGATGATGTGCCCGTCAAGGCAAGACAGAATGCATGTGATAAGTGCAGATATCTCGTAAGATCTGATGCCGGCAATGCGGATAAGGCTAAGGCTCTATTTGAAGGTGCGGAAGAGATCGGAGTATGCGAAGGCAAGTTCGGACTGATCACTCAGCCCATGGACAGCTCCGCAATCGATGAAAAGTCCGCTTCCGATAACGGCATTATTGAAAACCTGATCAAGATTTACGAATAATCAAAAAAGAGGAATATGAAGAAATGGCAAAGGTAGTAAAATTCGGCGGAAGTTCACTCGCATCGGCCGAGCAGTTCAAGAAAGTAGGAGATATCATCAAGGCAGATCCCGAGAGAAGGTATGTTGTTCCTTCGGCTCCCGGCAAGAGATCTCCCAGAGACACCAAGGTCACCGACATGCTCTACAATCTTTACGACAGTGTGTCCGATGACAGAAATTTCTCCGAAGTGCTCAAGAATATCCGTGCAAGATATGATGAGATCATCAAGGGACTCGGAATAAAGCTCGATCTGTCCGATGAGTTCAAGCTGATCGAAAAGAATCTCAAAGGCGGTGCCGACAAGGATTATGCCGCATCAAGAGGAGAGTATCTCAACGGACGCATCATGGCCGAATATCTCGGATATGAATTCCTCGATCCTGCGGATTATATTATCTTTGACAAGAAGACCGATAACTACGAAGCCGAGAAGACATATAAGAAGCTCGGCACCAGACTCTCAAAGGTTGAAAGAGCCGTCATTCCCGGATTCTACGGAGCATATGCCGACGGCACCGTTAAGACCTTCTCAAGAGGCGGATCCGATATAACGGGTTCCATTGTTGCACGTGCCATCCATGCGGATGTGTATGAGAACTGGACTGATGTATCCGGATTCATGATCGCAGATCCCAGGATCATCAAGAATCCCGCCAAGATCGAGACCATTACCTACAGGGAACTCAGAGAGCTCGCATACATGGGAGCCGGAGTTCTTCACGAGGATGCGATCTTCCCCGTAAGACAGGAAGGCATCCCCATCAACATCAGAAATACCAACGATCCCGGAGATGACGGAACATGGATCGTAGGTACCACATCCAAGAAATCAAAGTATGTCATCACCGGTATCGCAGGCAAGAAGGGATTCTGTGCCGTCAATGTCGATAAGGATATGATGAACTCCGAGATCGGATTCGGAAGAAG
>JAEEGG010001669.1_pt1 | contig 58997 bp, 52 predicted proteins | sample 9134161 | NCBI WGS metagenome assembly JAEEGG01 (sample SAMN16246543, study PRJNA631951) | gut metagenome | biome: gut microbiome; feature: rumen; material: CR-attached | host: Bos | place: Iran: Karaj | collected 2018-10
CGGAGAATGCGGTCTTCCACGAGTTGTATGAGGAATGCAAACTGACAAAACTGACAGATATGGAAAAACAGGAGTACGAGAAAAGCATATTGGAGTACGAGGACGTGAAGGAGGCCATGGCATACAACCGCCGGCTGGCGAAGGCGGAGGGTTTTGAGGATGGTTTTGAGAAAGGTATGGAGAAAGGAAGAAAGGAAGGAATAGAAGAGGGTATGGAAAAGGGTAGAGAGGAAGGCAGAGAAGAAGGCAGAGAAGATGCCCTTCTGCAAACCGCTAAGAACTTTTTGGAACTGGGCGTACCCCTTGCTGATGTGATTAAGGCAACTGGATTAAGTGAGGAACAAATCAATAAAGTGGTTTCACCTGAAGACTGAAAGGATGTGAAGGGCTATCTCGCCCGCTCCGCGACAATTAACAATGTACAATTACAAAGTTGTGGATTCTATGTGTCGCTTTTTTGATGTCAGACTGTTTCCCGCGCTTCTTTCCACAAGGCTTTCAGCGACGGATAGGATAACTCCATCTTGGTGTCCACCTCGTTAATGGGCACCCATACGGCTTGGCTGATGTCTTCCTCGGCCTGCGGGATGAGCGACTGCTTGGGGGCCTGCATGGCGAACCAGTGTGTCTCTTTCAGAATGGATTCGCCGCGCAGTTCGTATGTGTGGAAAGTGCTGGGTAGCGGTTCTCCGAGGGTGATAGCGTGTAATCCGGTCTCCTCCTGCACTTCCCGCAGGGCGGCCTCTGCCCATTGCTCGCCCTCTTCCACTTTTCCTTTTGGTAAATCCCACTTCCCAAGGCGGAAAATCATCAGGATCTCGTTCGCCTCATTGCGCACGATGCCACCGGCGGCGTGGATGATATGGAAATCGCAGGCGAACTTTTCGAAATCTTCCTTGGAGTGAATCTCTATGGGTTGGTCGTGATGAAATATTAACATTGTTGTATAAATATAATAATGATTCAGGATTCTTGTTATTTTCCAGTTTTTACCACTTTTATTTTTGTCGAATGATTGATTTCCAATATGTAGATGCCGTTTGGCAATGATTCCAGTCGAAGTGGGCTATCATGATTTTGGAGAAGCAGTTTGCCGAGTAAATCGTAAACGAGGACGCTTTCAACGGGAGTCTGTTCGCTGCGTATGTGCAGCAGGTTCCCGGTAGGGTTGGGATAGACACGGAAGGCAGGTGCGTGCTCCGACGGTACGCTTGCGTGGTGCATCACGGGTGTGCGCCCTTGGAAGTAGGCGGCTCCGCCGGCATAGTTGCCAACGATGATGTCAGGATGCTCATCGTCATCCACCCGGGCGATGGCAGCTACCACGCGCCGTCCCTCCCGAAGATGTGACGCACAATATTGGCAGTCAGCATTTTCGCTTTCCCAAAGGGTGCCTTGGACAGAAAAAGCGTCGGAAAGATGTCCGTCGAGGCCTTTGTAATAGAAGACGAGCCCCTGTTCGCTGCCGCAGAACAGTGTGGTCCCATTCAGTGAATCGCGATAAAGGCATGGCACGCTGTATCCGTGGTATGATTGCTCGGCATTGCGCACGTCCACGCCGCCCAACGTGTCGGTTATCCGCTCGAAAACGGGCGTTGCGATGGTGCCGATGTTCCGATAATAACTTAGAATCCCGCGCTGGTTGCCGATAATCAAATCGTTGCGTCCGTCACGGTCCAGGTCGAAGAAGGTGGGAGTGCTGAATTTACCTGCATCTATATTGTGATAGTTCTGGATAATATTGCCATCTCCGGTGACCAGTCGATGGTGCGGGACCAGCAGCAGCGTTCCCTCCTCCTGCCCGCAAAGCATGTCCGTTTGCCCGTCTCCGTCAAAGTCGCCGAAGGTCGGGTGAAGAGCCTTTAAATTCAGTTTTTTCAATTTCCCAAAGTCCGAGTCCTGCAATTGGAACGCCGGTTGCTGGGCGGTGCCGGCATTTCGATAATATTGTATGGAGGAGGAGAAAAAAGAGGTCAGAAATCCATTGACCAGATGCGAACTGTCGTAACTTCCGTAGTTGGCGAGGAACAGGTCTTGCAGACCGTCTCCGTTCCAGTCGTACAGCACAGGATGACATCCGCTGCCCGCGTCAAGCATCTCTTCTTGCAGAAAAGCCGTGTTGGTTAGCAGATATTGTTGCAGTAAAGTGTCGTAGTCGTATCGCCATACGCTGTTGAGGTCCCGTGATTTGATTAGCGAAGGGTCGGAGGGCGAAACCAGTAGGGTGGGGTGATCCTGGTCCGGCAGATGGATGAGCGAAGGTGCCGGCATGGAGTATAGGTGTACAGGATTGCCCGAAGGATATGCGGTGTCTTGCTCGGTCATGCGCGCATCTTGCATGGTGCCGTGGTTGTACAGCAGAATCAGATTCGGATAGTCCACATCCCCGATGAGGATGTCTGGAAGTCCGTTGTGGTCGAAATCGTGCAGAAGCATGGAAGAACCGGTGTGGCGCGTGTGCCCGTCGTCGCCCTTGCTGCCGCAGTCGGAGTTCAGAGTGATGGCGTTGTTGTCGGCAGCCTCTTCGAAATGCCCCCAACATTCGGATTCCAGATGGAAGTCAAACACTTCGGAATTGTTACTGTAATTGCGCAACTGATGCACATATTTGCCTAAAACCCAGAAATTCAGGATGTCTATATGTCCATCACCATCAATGTCATCGATTACGAGATAGTCGTCCGGCGAGGCGTAGATGTTCACATATCCGTTATAGTAAAAAGCAGTTAGCTGTTCGGTTACGGGATGGAAGGACAGGGCGGTGTCGGAGGTGTTCCGGAACACGCGGATGCCGGCCAGTCCGTAGGTGAAGATGTCGGCTTGGCCGTCACCGTCATAGTCCTTGAGGATGACCCAGTCGTGTAGGTCGGGGAAACGGGAGATGTATTCGGGGGCATACATGTAATGGTTGTTGCGGCGCAGGAAGGGGAGAATGCGGTTGCCGTGTTTCTCAAAGGCGAACAAGTCGTTCACCCCGTCCAAGTCGAGGTCTATTTCGGAGAAACGCACGCCATTGATGCCGCCGGTCCATGGCAGTTCCAGCGTATGGCCCGAACGGGACACGGGGATGTCCTGGTTGCGGAAGAAACTGTAATCCTCGGTGATGTTTTGCGCCCGAAGGAGGCATGCAAAGCATGTGAAAGCCAGAAAGATGGCAGGCTTGAAAAGACTGTGCGGATTCATGGCAGCGGGTTATCGGACGCGCAGGCGCTGTCCCTCGCGGATGAAATCGCTCCTCAGGTGGTTCAGTTTTTTGATCTTGGAGACAGAAGTATGGTATTTCTGGGCGATTCTGCCTAAGTTGTCACCCTTGCGGACCTTGTAATACTGTGCGCTGGTCTGGGCTTTCTGCTGTGCGGCGGCCTTCTGCTCCTCGGTAGGCGGATTCGGGGTGGAAACACTGTACCCGGACACGTATAGGGTGTCGAATCTCAGCTTGAAGTTGTCAAAGTCCACCAGCCGGTTGGGATTGAAGTCGTTGCCAAGGTAGCGGATTTCGAAGTGGAGGTGCGAGCCATAGGAGCGGCCGGTGTTGCCGCCGAGGCCGATGATGTCGCCCGCCTTGACAATCTGGCCCGGATTGACGAGCCTGCGTGACAGGTGGGCATAGTAGGTTTCTAAGCCGTTGTCGTGGCGGATGACGATGAGGTTGCCGTAGCCGCCGGTGTTGCTGCCTTTCGAGATGCGCACCATGCCGTCCCAGGCGGCGGCCACGGGCGTGCCAGTGGGATAGCCCAAGTCCACGCCGCGGTGCATGCGCTTGTGCCGCCAACCGTAGTTGGAGGTGATCCGGTAGTTGGCGGGATGGTGGTAGCCCCGCAGGTCTATCGTGTCGCGGGGGGCGGAACCCACATGCTTGTAGTGGATGCGGATGATGTCGAAATTCTGGTACAGGTTGTAGCCCGGCATCCAGTTGAAATAGGTGAACAGCATCCCGTCACCATGGTCCACGTTGTCGAAAAGATCGGAATCCTCGTCGATGCCGAGAAGGTTCCCCAAGGAGTCTTCGGGAACGGCATTCTCCATGCGGGCCGTGTCGTTGACGACATTGAACTGGAGGTGGTCATCCTGGGCCGACAGCCGTGGAATCAGGATGACAGAAAACAATACAAATAGTACTATATGAATAGTATAGCGGTTGTTCATAGGTGATAAATAAAACAAGATCGGTTAGCGGTTGTGGCTTTTATGGGTGTTATGCTTCTTGATGTAGTACGTGGTAGTCTGCGATGTGGTGTGGTTCCAGTTGGGCTGGTGGCGCGTCCGTTTCTTGGAATAGGACACATTGGATTTGGTGTTATTGCGCGAACTTCCGCAAGAGGAAAGAGCGCACAAACAGACAATACATAAAAAGATAACTATAAGGTGGAAAAAAAAATTCTTCTTGCCCATTGCTTCAAATTTTAAGGCGGCAAATATACAATATTTTCCATAAATAATTTCCTTTTTAACGATTTTTGTGAGACTGATGTTGTGCTGTTCTTATATAAAATATTGAGTGATAATATTCTATGAAGATGTTTCGTGTCTTTTGTCTTGGCACCCTTTCTTTTGAATCCAGTTTCCTTTTTCACTATCTTTGCCGCCGTGATATGAACAACGACACTTCACAGCGGATTCATCAGATATTGAAAACGTACTGGGGGTACGACAGGTTCCGTCCCATGCAGGAGGATATTGTCCTCTCGGTGCTTGAGGGGCGCGACACGCTGGCGCTGCTGCCCACCGGCGGCGGCAAGTCCGTCTGTTTCCAGGTGCCGGCCATCGCCTTGGGCGGCCTCTGCCTTGTTGTATCCCCGTTGATTGCCCTTATGAAGGACCAAGTGGCGCATCTGCAGGAACGGGGCATCAAAGCGGTGGCCATCTATTCGGGAATGAACGGCAGCAAAATCGAGGACGCCCTCTCCGCCGCCCTGTTCGACCCGGACTGTCGCTTCCTGTATGTGTCGCCAGAACGCCTGATGACCAATACCTTCCGCCAGAACTTCGCCCGTATGCCGATCCGGATGATTGCGGTGGACGAGGCGCACTGCATCTCCCAGTGGGGTTACGATTTCCGCCCGCCTTATCTGGAAATCGCCCAGATCCGCCAATATTTCTCCAAGGTTCCGGTGCTGGCCCTGACAGCCACCGCCACCCCCGAGGTGGTCAGCGACATCCAGATGAGGTTGGGGTTCCCTTCCGAGAATGTGTTTCGAAAGAGTTTCAAAAGGGAAAATCTCACCTATTTTGTAGTGGAGGAAGAGGACAAGTACGGTCGTCTTTTGCGTATTGCCAACCGCTATCCGGGCACGGGCATCGTGTATGTGCGCAACCGCCGCAAGACGGTCGAGGTGGCGGAGTTCCTTACGAAGCACGGTGTCCCCGCCGAATGCTATCATGCCGGTATGGATGCCAAAGTGCGTGACGAGCGGCAGAACGACTGGATGGCCGGCCGGATTCGCGTGATGGTGGCCACCAATGCCTTCGGCATGGGCATTGACAAGCCTGATGTGCGCTTTGTCGCCCATCTGGATCTTCCCGACACGTTGGAAGCCTACTTCCAGGAGGCAGGGCGCGGCGGGCGTGACGGCCTTTCCTCGGTGGCCGTGCTGTTGTATGATGAGTATGACCTGCGCCAGCTCAAGCGCAACTTCACGCTGGCGTTTCCGCCTTTGGAAAAGGTTCGGGAGGTGTATCGCCAGTTGTGCCAGCACTATTATATCAAGATAGGAGGGGGACAGAATACGCTGCATCCTTTCAACCTTGCCGAACGGGCGCATGATATGAAGATGGATGTGGTGCAGTATTTCAACGCTTTGCAACTTCTGGAGAAAGCCGGCGTGATTGTGCTGTCGGAGCATTTGCGGGAGAAATCCCAGATCCGATTCAACTATGAGGGCGACCGGCTGCTCCACTATGAAGATTCCCATGAAGAGGATGCGGATTTCATAAGGCTGCTGCTGCGTTCCTATGAGGGGGTCTTCTCCCGTTTCGCCAACATTGACGAGCACCAGCTGGCGCAAAGATGTTCCCTGACCGATGAAGAGGTGGTGGAGCGGTTGCATCGTTTGTGCAAGGCGGGGGTGCTGACGTACCATCCGCAAAGTACTGTGCCGCTGCTGGTGTTTGTGCAAGACCGCATTGATGAGCGCTACCTCTATTTCGAACCGCAGGTGTATTCCGAAAGGAAACGGAAGGCGGAAGAACGGATGCTGGCGGTGAAGCATTACGTGACATCCTCGAACATCTGCCGCAGCCAACTGCTGCTGAGCTACTTCGGGGAGACGGACAGTACCCCATGCGGCGGGTGCGACGTGTGCCTGCGCAGGAAAAAGTTCGCCGCACCCGCCGCGACGGATACCATCGCTGCTCGTGTCCGCGAGCTCGTCGCTGCCGGCATCACCGACAGGAAACAGCTTTTCGAGACGCTGGCTATTGAGTTCGATGAGGGTGAGGTGGCTGAAACCCTGCGCCGTATGGCCGATGCCGGAATGCTGTGAGACACCTCCTTTTTAAGTGTTTCGTACTGGAATATTTTTATGAAAGAAGTTGTAACAAATGCAATCTTTTTTACGACTCTATTGTTGAAAAAAGAAACGGGAAGCGTATAGGTTATAACGATATTTTATTATTTTTGCACGTTTTACAAATTATATTTATAATATGAAAAAAATCTTTCTTACACTTGGTGTAATTTTTTGTGTGTTAACAAATTTCGCGCAATATCAGAAATCCGATCTGGTGTTGAACCAGGACTTGTACAAGCACTATTCTCAGACTGAAATTGAGCAGATGTACCAACAGGATTTCGTCCAGTTGTTCAAATTGAATTTCATGATGAGCAATTTCGCCATGTTCGGGGCAAAACATCCGGGCGGGAACACGCAGGATATGGGTTACCTCGAGAAATACGCCAAGCCGGGTGTCACCGTTGATGAGGCTGAGATTATCCGCACGGGCCGCATCGACCCGCTCGATTTCGACCTGCCGCAGGATGAGAACCGCATCAACCTCTTTACGCTGCACAAGGCCGGCTATTACATTTTTGTCGCATCCCGTCAGGATTACAACCGTGTGCTGGAGGCCAACTTGAACCAATATGCTTATTAATCATTAAAAACATATCCGATGAAAAAAATATTCATTTTCCTCTCGATAATTCTTTGTTGCACCTTGAACCTCGTTCAGGCCCAGGTTATTAACATAGGACAGGGAACCTCTCATACGGCCACGGGATGCGCCCTTACGGTGCATGACTTCGGCGGTGTCACCGCGGACTATGCGCCCAACCGGGATGACACGCTGACGATATTCTCCAACAATTCCAACAACAATGCCGTGACGGTGGAGATTGACCTGCAGACGTTCGACGTTCATCCTTCGGACACACTATACATCTACAATGGTCCCAACACGCAATCCCCGATTTTGGATGTGTTTAACAATGATATTGTGGGCCAGCTGGGTGCGGCTTCGCTGAAATATGCGGCCACCATCACGAATCCGACGGGTGCCCTTACCCTCCGCTTCAAAACGGACGGGGCAGGTGAAGGTGCCGGCTTCGACATCCTTACAGGCTGCGATGCGCCATGTCAGCGCATCAACGTGAAATTCGACACGGTGCTCTCTAATAAATACCCGAAATTGGCCGATGACGGTTTCTATTATATCGACCTCTGCCCGTATGACACACTGCATCTGGTGGCATACGGTGAGTATCCCGACAACTATTTCAGCTACACGCAGACGGATGCCACCTCCATGTTCCATTGGGATTTGGGAATTGCGGAGTTTGATTCTGTTGGTTACAATGCCATTGACTTTTACTTTGAATCAAAGAGAGGTTATGACGCTTCCCTCAGCATCACCGACAGCGCAGGATGTTTCTCTTATATTCCGCAAGTGTTCCGTATCCGGACCTCCGATAACCCCATCCGATCCCTTGCCACGATGCCAGAAATCTGCACGGGACAGGAGGTGAACTTCACCACGGGTTACGACTACATCTCCTCGGTGCAGCTGGATACCATCGGAAGTGCTCAGGCCACTTCGCTGGCAGTGAGCGACACTATATTCCTGCCGGACGGCATGGTGTGCAATGGAAGCTGCGCCTACACGTCGCCCGTCACCTTCACGGCATTCGCACCGAGTGCTACCGTGACTTCGGCCAACGACATCCTCTATGTGCGTCTTTCCATTGAACATTCTTATATCGGCGACCTCTGGATTAATCTTACCTGCCCAAGCCAGAAACGGGTGTCGCTGATGAAAAAATATGGCACCACATCTTCGGGGAACTGTGCGAATGCAATCCCGGCATCCGAACAGGGCTGGGCTGCCGGTGCCGGTACTTCGGCAGCCTATTTCGGCCTTTACTATGAACCCGATGGAAGCGGCAGTTGCGTTGGTGCTGGCAGCCCGATGGGCCAGTGCTGGAATTACTGCTGGTCCAACGCCACCAATCAGGGATACCAGTATGCTTGCGGTCAAGGTTATGTGTATGAGGCCTGTAACCATGTTACGGCAAACAATCCTGCACCGAGTGCTGGAACCAGTAGCAATTATGTGGATTCCACGAATGTGGCTAATATGACAAACGTCTATCATCCGGATGGCTCGTTCTCCAACCTGATCGGTTGTCCGCTCAACGGTACGTGGAGTATCCAAGTGGTGGATGCCTGGGGCTCCGACAACGGCTATATCTGCGGTTGGGAAATGGCTCTCGACCCGCGTTTGCAACCTGCTGACTGGCAATTTAATGTGGGTGTCGATACCACCTACATTATCGGTCCCGGTGCTACCGGTAGCTATGTGATTCCGGATACATCCGGTGATATTAACTACACGATTCGTGTGGTGGACGAGTTCGGTTGTCATTATGATACCAACACCGTGGTGAAAGTGACCCCGGCCCCGCTTCCGGATCTGGGCGTGGATAGAGAGATCTGCATCGGCGAAATCCTCACCCTTGATGCCGACACCGTGGGCATGAATCCTGTCTATCATTGGAATACGGGTGCCACCACTCGGACCATCAACGTGGTGACCCAAGGCGAATATGCGGTGGATGTGACCACCAGCAACGCCAGCCAGACACTCTTCTGCAAAGGGTCAGATACCATTTACGTGAAGGTGAATCCGATACCGGAATTTGATGTGATACCCAGCGATACTGCCGGATGTGCACCCTTGAAGGTGAAGTTCACAAACAATACCACTCCCGATGATGTGGAGTATGTATGGTATGTCTATCGCGAGACACCCGGCGGCATGGTCTATGCTAACAGTTCCACCCAGAAAGAGCCTTCTTTCGAGTTGGTTGATCCCGGCATCTATTCTATCCTGTTGTTCGGAAGCACGAACAAAGGGTGCCAAGACTCCCTGCTGCAGTGGAACTACATTACTGTTAATGCACAGCCGATTGCCGAGTTTGAGGCCGATCCTGCCATTTCCCTTATGGCGGAGAACAACGGTCTGGTCAATTTCATCAACTACTCCGATTCCATGGTCATGCGCGCCCCCGGAACCACATTCTACTGGGATTTCGCCGATGGCGAGCGCGATACAGAGCATATCTCCCCGCAACACACCTATAGCCAGTGGGGCGATTATGACGTGACACTGCATATTGAGACCGAGGCCGGTTGCGCCAGCGAAATCACCCATACGGTAACCGTGGACAAAGATCTGGAATTCCCCAATGTGATCACGCCGAACGGTGACGGAATCAACGATGTGTTCGCTATCCAGAATATGAGCACGAACATTAACCCCGAAGATCCCGACAAGTACCGCAACAACAAGCTCTATATCTTCGACCGTTGGGGCAATCGGGTTTATTATGCTGAAAATTATGATACTTTCGCCCGTGACGGTAAGATCGATAAAGGCAGCCAGTTCTTCGATGGACACGGCTTGTCTGACGGTGTCTATTATTACAGTTTCTACTTCAAGGGAAAGGCAAAGACCGTCAACTACAACGGTTCTGTGACGATCCTCAGATAAATATTAGCGGGCGTTTTAACCCTATACGACGATTATGCGTTGGAAAAATAACAACGCATAATCGTTTTGCTATAATGTAACTATACAATATTATATATGAATATGAGAAAGATTTTAATCAGTTTGCTAATGACTCTCGTGTGCACGTGCGGATTCGCACAAGTGCAGGATGTGCGTGTGGACGACATGCTGTACAAGCATCTCAGCCGCCAGCAGGTGGAAACGCTTCGCGCCAACAATCCGAGACAGCTTGTGATTGAGAATTTCAACATGGTGTCGTATTGTTATCTGGCTATGAAGATGACCGAAGAAGAGGGCACTTATCAGATGAAGGGAGACCTTAAGGATGTGGTCCGCAAAGGCAAGACGTGCGACTACGCACTTGTCCTCCGCGACGGCTGCATCAACCGTTATGATTTCGATTTGGAGCAGGATCCTTATAAGCAGAATGTCTATAGCTTGGGCGATACGGGTGCCTATATTGTGGTGCTTTCCAAGCAGAACTTCCACAACAACCTCAACGCCGCTCTTCGTGAATATGGTTTTGATGCGGTAAAATAAATTTTCTTTTCATATTGTTTAGATTTTTATTATCTTTGCAATATGAAAAACAAACTGAATCTTACTGGAGGGGAATGGGTGGCCGCAATGGTGTTGCTGGCTCTCATGTTGTCGAGTTATCTATTTTATTATTTGTATGATGCAAATAAGGGACCGTCGTTTCCGATGGCTTCTTATGCGCAGGGATTTGAGGCTTTTGTGGAAGAACAGGCTCGCTTGGCCGATTCGGTTGAGCGTGCGCACGCGCGAGATTATTCCGATTCCAAGTCGTATCGAACGGTTTATGACACCTCGAAAGGGAGAAAACCCGCTCGAGAGCCTCTGTATGCCATCGAGAAAATAAACCTCAATAGTTGCGACAGCACGGATTTGTTGGTGGTGCCGCAGTTCGGCAGCAAGCGTGCGGCCCGCTTGGTGGAGTACCGTGACAGGCTGGGCGGTTTCTATTCGCTCTCGCAGCTCAAGGAGGTGTATGTGCTCCAGAATATTGAGGACGAATTGCTGGAAAAGTATTTTATCGTCCGGCCCTCAGAGGTACGCAAACTCAATATCAACACGGCTACATACAAGGAGCTGGTGTCGCATCCCTATTTCGATGTCTATCTGACGAAGACCATTCTCAACTACCGTCAGAGGCAGGGGCGCATTGAATCCTTCGAACAACTGCAGCAAATCACGCATGCCTATCCCGAACTGATGGAGAAACTGCGCCATTACATCGAGTTTTGAAAGCGGAAAATTTTGTATCTTTGCCCGCTTGAAAAAACGCTGTCGTGAATATTTACAAAGCTGATCTGCACACGCATACACTTTTCTCTCCATGTGGTGACTTGGAGATGACCCCCGACAATATCATTGCCTTGGCTTTGGAGCGGGGCGTTGATGTGATTGCCATCACCGACCACAACGCCACGCGTCATTGCCGCCTGGCCGAGCAATACTCCCACAACCGCGACATCTTCGTGCTGTGCGGGGCGGAAATCACCACCAAGGAGGAGGCTCACTGCCTGGCCTACATGCCTGACCACGAGTCGCTCGACAAACTGCAGGCCTACCTCGACGAACATCTGCCCGACACACCCAACAATCCCGACGTTTTCGGCGACCAGGTGCAGATTGACGAGGATTTCAACATCGTGTATGAGGAACCCCGCCTGCTGACCTCTGCGTTGGACCAGTCGGTGAACGAAATTGCCGATTTCGTACATTCCATCGGCGGCCTCTTTGTGCCCGCGCATATTGACAAGTCCACCACCAGCCTGATCAGCCAGCTCGGTTTCATCCCGTTTGATTTGGAGTATGATGCAGTTGAATTGTCGAAACACGGCAACAAAGAGGAGATTTTGAAAGTACACAAGTATTTGAAGAATAAGATGTTCACCCGAAGTTCGGATGCGCATCTGCCGGATATTGTGGGAACCGCAACCTGTTACTTGGAGATGGAGACCCGTAGTTTTGAGGAAATACGCATGGCCCTGCACGGCGAGAACGGACGGAGAGTGCTTTTGGAGATATGAGTATAGAGTTGAGAGATTAGAGTTGAGAGAAGACATTAAAAACATTTAAACTAAACATACAATGACAGTAAAAAACCTTATTGAGCAATTGAATCTCACCGTTTTTTGCGGTGAAAACAATCTGGACACGGAAATCCAGGGCGGTTACGTCTCCGACCTGCTGAGTGATGTGATGGGCTTTGCCCAGGAGGGCAACGTGTGGATCACTTTGCAGACGCACAAGAATGTCATCGCCATTGCATCCCTGAAGGAGTTGGCCTGTGTGGTGCTGGTGAAGGGCAACAAACCCGACGAGGACATGCTGGAGCAGGCTAAAGAGGAGGATATTCCGGTTCTAGGCACCACCGAGCAGACTTTCGAAGTGGCTGGAAAGATTTACCAAATGCTTAACGCATAGTGCCATGAAGGATTTGTCGATGCACATCATGGACATCCTGCAGAACTCCACGCGTGCGAAAGCCAGCACGATAACCTTGGAGGTTCTGTTGGACAGTCAGGCCGACACGCTCACGTTGATCTTCAAGGATGATGGCTGCGGCATGTCGCCCGAGATGGTGGAGAAGGTGACCAACCCGTTCTTCACCACGCGCACCACCCGAAAGGTGGGGTTGGGCCTTCCGTTGTTGAAGCAAAACACGGAGATGACCGGCGGCTCGATGAACATCCAGTCCGAGGTGGGCGTGGGCACGACCGTAACCGCTGTGTTCGGGCTCACCCATTTGGACACGCCGCCCATGGGCGACCTGGCCGGCACGATGGTGCTGACCATCTCCGCACACCCGGAAATCCATTTCATCTTCCATTACAAAAGGGACGAAGAGATTGACTATACGTTGGATACGGACGAGGTGTATGAGGTTCTGGACGGAATGCCGATCAACGATCCGGATGTGATTGCCTCTTTAAAGGAGATGGTGGAAGAAAATATCCGATAGGGTAGTGAAAAAATTGTATCTTTGCCCGCTTTTTTTTCAAAGTGAAGTGAAAATATGCAAGTAATAAACACTGTAAAAGAATTATTGGCCACAGCCACCAAGATCAAGGCTGAAGGCAAGACGGTTGGCATGGTGCCGACGATGGGTGCTTTGCACGAAGGCCATTTGTCCCTCATTCGCAGGGCGCGTAAGGAAAACGACGCGGTCTTCGTCTCCATATTTGTCAATCCCGTGCAGTTCAACAACCCTGATGACCTGCGCAAGTACCCGCGCACGTTGAATCGCGATCTGGAGCTTATCGGAGAGGATGCGGACTTTGTGTTCGCGCCGTCGGTGGAGGAGGTGTTTCCCGTGCAGCCGTCGGAGGTGTACGACTTCGGTCCGGTGGAGAAGGTGATGGAAGGCGCAGCCCGTCCTGGCCATTTCAACGGGGTGGGCGTTATCGTGCGCCGTCTGCTCGAGTGGGTCCGTCCCGACAAGGCCTACTTCGGCGAGAAGGACTACCAGCAGATCGCCGTCATCCGCGAGATGGTGCGCCAGTGCAACATTCAGAGCGAGATTGTGCCTTGTCCCATCGTGCGCGAGCCCAACGGACTGGCCATGAGTTCCCGCAACCGCCGTCTCACGCCGCACGAGTTCGAGACCGCCGCCAACATCCATCGTATTCTGGAGGAGTCGCGTCAGTTGCCCGACGTGCCGCAGATACAGGCATTCGTGGAGGAGCGTATCGCCGCCATCCCGGAGTTTCGGCTGGAGTATTTCACCATCGCCGACGACAGCACTCTGCAAACGGTTCATTCGCTGAGCAGTGCCGCCGGCGTGATGGGCTTCATCACCGTGTATGTGGGTGAAGTGCGTCTCATCGACAACATTCGTTACAAATAATACAAAACTATCGTTATTTACCATAATAGTTATATTGTAAAACAATGACAATTGAGCTGTTAAAATCTAAAATACACAGGGTTACCGTAACGGAAGCTGATTTGAACTATGTGGGTAGCATCACCATTGATGAAACCCTGATGGAGGCCGCCCATATAATTGAAAATGAGAAAGTACAGGTGCTGGATGTGAACAATGGGGAGCGTTTCGAGACTTATGCCATCAAAGGGGCGAAGGATTCCGGCGTGATCTGCCTCAACGGTCCCGCCGCCCGCAAAGTGTGTGTGGGCGACGTGGTGGTCATCATCTCCTATTGTTCCATGGACTTCGAGGAAGCCAAGCATTTCAAACCTTGGATTCTTTTCCCCGATAAGGATAATAAGATTTGAGCGCGAGTGACAATTAACAATTAATAATTAATGATTAATAATTAATAATTAATAGTTGATAGTTGATAGGGGACAATTCACAAGTTTTAATTTCCAACAGAAAATCTCCAACATCTTACCAATCATATATTACGATTCACAAACCAAAACCTTAAATAATCAATGTACAAGTTAATACTTATCCGGCACGGACAGAGCGAGTGGAATCTTTCCAACCAATTCACGGGTTGGACGGATGTGGACCTCACCCCTCAGGGGGTGGAAGAGGCCAAGCAGGCCGGGCGTATTCTGCGCGATTCCGGGTTGGATATACGCTATACATACACCTCTTTCCTGAAGCGAGCCATCAAGACGTTGAACTATGTGCTGGAGGAGATGGACCGGCTATGGCTGCCGGTGGAAAAGACCTGGCGGTTGAACGAAAAACACTACGGCATGTTGCAGGGACAGAACAAGCAGCAGGCCGTCCAGATATATGGTGAGGAACAGGTCACGCTGTGGCGACGGAGCTACGATGTGGCACCCGCTCCGATTCCCGATGACGACCCGCGCCATCCCAAGTTCGACATCCGTTATCAGGATATCAAATACCGCGCGGCACGTCCCGGTACGGAATCTTTGTCCGACGCCACGCGCCGCATCATCCCCCTCTGGAACGTCAGCATCGTGGAGAGTCTGCGTCAGTACAAACAGGTGATGATTGTGGCCCACGGCAACAGTATTCGCGGCATCATCAAGTTCATGAAAAACATGTCGAACGAGGACATTGTGAAGCTGAACATACCCACGGGAGTGCCTTATCTGATGGAGTTGGACGACGAGATGCAGGTGCTCAGCGACCGCTATATCGGCCTGAGTGAAGAGGAGTTGAAGGCCAAGCAGGAGAGCGTCGCCAACCAGACGAGAATGGTGGCCCACTGACCGGTTTCGGCAGTTGGCCATTTTTTTTATTATGAACAGATATTTGTGAATTTTTTTTGGGATTTTTTTTGTACATTTGCACCGCTTTTTTGAAAGAAATTCTATCACATTTTCATTAATAAAGAAATTCTATCACATTTTCATTAATAACTTTTAAACCCAGTTTATTATGCAGAAAAAAGTAAGAAATGTCATCATCATTGGTGCTGCTGGAAGAGACTTCCACAATTTCAACACCTTCTTCCGCCACAACAAAAACTACAATGTTGTAGCGTTTACGGCCGAGCAGATCCCTGGTATCGACGACCGTATGTATCCGAAGGAATTGGCCGGCGAGGATTTGTATCCGAAGGGCATTAAGATTTACCCCGAATCCATGCTGACCGAGTTGATCAAGAAATATGATGTTGACGATTGTGTCTTCGCATACAGCGACAAGCCCTATTCATACGTGATGGGCGTGAGCGCTATCGTGAACGCTGCTGGCGCCAACTTCTGGCTGATGGGCCCGAAGGACACGATGATCCCCTCCAAGAAACCCGTTATCGCCGTCGGTGCTACCCGTACGGGCTGCGGCAAGTCTCAGACCTCCCGCAAAATCATCGAATACCTTGTCGGTATGGGCTTCAAAGTCGTCGCCGTTCGTCACCCGATGCCGTACGATCCCGATTTGAACAAGCAGATTGTCCAACGTTTCGCTTGCGTTGATGACCTCAAGTATCAGAACTGCACCATCGAGGAGATGGAAGAGTATGAACCGCACGTGGTGACCAAACGTAACGTCATCTACGCCGGTGTTGACTATGAGGCTATCCTCAAGGGCGGCAAGACCAAAGATCCTCAAACCGGCAAGTGGGTTGAGATGGCTGGCGCCGAGAAAGATCCCGACGGCTGTGACATCGTGCTGTGGGACGGCGGTAACAACGACTTCCCGTTCTACAAACCCGACCTGACCATTGGCGTTGCCGATCCTCTTCGTCCCGGTGCTGAAGTCAGCTACTATCCCGGTGAAGTGGTCGCTCGTCTGGCCGACGTTATCGTCATCAACAAGATCGACTCCGCTTCTTTGGAGAACATCAACACGGTGCGCGCTAACCTCGCCAAGATCAACCCGAATGCTAAGCAGATTGACGCTGCTTCCATCCTCACGGTGGACAAACCGGAACTCCTCAAGGGCAAGAAAGTCCTCGTGGTGGAAGACGGTCCTACGTTGACCCACGGTGAGATGAAGATCGGTGCCGGTACGGTTGCCGCCATGAAGTACGGTGCTGCCGAGCTCGTGGATCCTCGTCCTTACACGGTTGGTGAGCTCACCACCACCTTCGAGCGTTACCCGAACATCGGTACGCTCCTCCCGGCCATGGGTTATGGCGCACAGCAGATGAAGGACCTCGAGAAGACCATCGCCAACACCAAGTGCGACGCCGTGGTCATCGGTACGCCTATCGACCTGCCGCGTTTCATCAAGATCAAACAACCGGTTGTCAAGGTTGGTTATGAACTCCAGGAGATCGGCACCCCGACCCTCAAAGAAGTCCTCGACGAATTCGTTGCCAAACACAACCTCAAACCGAGAAGAAGAAGAAAATAATTCTTTTGGGAATATTCTAATGAGCGGGCTCGTTTTCGGGCCCGCTTTTTTTATGGGATGGCCATTAACTCGATCAAGAAATACGCCTTGTGAAATTCAAGATATGGAGAAAATTGTAATGATTATAGAGAAATCACGGGACCATTACGGTGCATACGCCGAAAATGGTGATGGCATCTTCCCGCATACAGGACTGCATCGCTCGCTTCGCGGAGAAGCTCAGCCATGTGAGGCTGGTGTGAGATTGCCCGTATTGCTTTTCGAGTTTTCAGCTCAAAGATAGAAAAAATTATAACACCCCACTCAAACGGAAAAATAGTATCTTTGCACCATCTTTTAAAATCGAAGAATATGAAAATTCCCGCTTCTGAACTTCCCAAACAACCCGATGGGGCCATCTATCACCTGAATCTGCATCCCGATGAACTGGCTGACAATATCATCTTGGTCGGCGACCCGGGGCGTGTAAGCATGATTTCCGATCTGTTCGACACCATAGAAGTGCGCAAACAGAACCGAGAACTGATTACCCATACCGGCACCTATCAAGGCAAGCGCGTGTCGGTGATCTCCACTGGCATGGGCACCGACAATATTGATATTGTACTCAATGAGTTGGATGCCGTAGCCAACATCGACCTTGCCACTATGGAGGTGAAACCCGAACACCGGACACTCAACATGGTGCGTATAGGCACATCGGGTGCACTACAGCCCGATATAGCGTGCGGCAGTGCTGTGGCCTCCGCTTGGGGCTTCGGCATTGACGGTGTGTTGCAGTTTTACAATCATGGCGACTGGAGCAACGAGGCGTTAGTGAATGCTTTCATCGCACATACCGGATGGAGTCCGAAGTTGCCGCGCCCGTATTGCACGCCTGCGTCCGCCAAGCTGCTGCAGCGCATTGGATACGACATGTACCAGGGTATTACGGTGAGTGCGCCGGGCTTCTTCGGTCCGCAGGGTCGGCAGGTGCGTGCCCAATTGGCCTATCCCGACCTGAACAGCAAGATAGAGTCGTTCCAATACGAAGGGCGAAACATCACCAATATGGAAATGGAGTGCTCAGCTATCTATGGACTTGGAAATGTGCTGGGACATAATCCCTTAACAGTCTGCCTGATTATCGCCAACCGCGTCACGGGCAAATTTCTCGACGATTACCACGACCTGATGCGCGATTTGGCACGGAAGGTGCTGGATCGGTTCTGAGACGTGAGTTTGGCTGTTGGCTGTTAGCCATTAGCCGTTAGCTTTTGGCTGTTAGCCGTTGGCCGTTGGATTTTGGGAATTGGGATTTGTTCTCTGTTCTTTGTTCCCTAACTTCTTAGTTTCTTAACTCCTTAACTCCTTAACTCCTCTCAACTCTAAACTCCGATACACCACCACCACGCCTTTACCATGCATTTCAATGGTGAAGGTGTCGCCGGTGGCCTCGTTCAGGCTGCCCTCCCACAGATGGTGGAAGCAGCGATTGTTAACGGGGTATTTGAGTCCATGGAAAGTTAGCGGAAGTTTTTTGTCCTTGGTGAATACCGACACCTGTTGGCCCGGTACGGAGGGCAGGGTGGTGGTCTGGCGTAGCGCGTTGAAGATGCCGTAGTCGGTGACCATGACCAGATCCAGCCATTGGCTGTAGGTGGCCATGATGCTGATATTGGCGATGAAATGGTCGTCGCGCAGGCCCGCACAGCCCAACAGGGCGATGTGGTCCAACTGTTGGGAGATGCAGTATTTCAAGGCTTTTTGCAAGTCGTTGTACTCTTTGCTTGGGTCATGATGCAGGCAATGCTGCCAGCGTGTGCGCGATTCGGGGCGCATGGAGTCCAGGTCGCCCACTACCACTGTTGGGGTGAATCCGGCTGCCGTCAGTTTGTCGGCGGCCCCGTCGCACGCCACAAGCCGCTCGGACTGTCGTAGCATCGTCAGGGCCACATTTCCTGTGGGGAAGGCCCCATTAGCCACAATCACCGTCTTGTATGGCATCTCCACCTTGAAACCCTCACTCATAATCCTAATTAATACGGCAACTATTAACTGTTAATTATTAATTATTAATTGTTAATTGTTAATTGTTAATTGTTAATTGCTCTACATCCATTTCACCAAATTGAAATCCAGGTCATGCGGCAGCAGCGGGTGCTGGGGAATGATTCGGATGGCGCAGTTCCAAAGGCCTACGTTGCATGCGTTCATGTTGCAGTTGTACACGGCAGTGCCGTTTTCGCATCGTTGTATGGTGAAGGGGTGTTTGCTCACCAGTCGGATGTGCCCGTTGTTCTCCTCGTTGGCGAAAATCAATTCGATTTTAAGGTCTTCGGGTTTGAGGGCTCCGATTTTCAGTGTGAGTTCTAAGGAGAGCTCATCGCCCACATAGAAGACGTTGTTGGTCTGTGTAGGCGAAACCAGTTCCACGCGGGAGATATTGTTCCAGTTAGTGGCCACATGCTCCTTCCACTTGAGGAGGGTGCGGATGTCTTGGAGGTTGTTGGCACAGAGACGTTCGTGACGCTCTTCAAGTTTATGATAGAATTTGTCGTAGTAGTCGTCCAATTGGCGTTTCATCGTGTAATGGGGCGAGATGGTGGCGAAGCATTTTTTCATCATGGCCACCCATGCTGTGGGCACTTGTTGTTCGTTGCGGTTGTAGAAGGCGGGCATGATCTCCTCTTCAATAGTGGAATAGAGGGTGGAGGCGTCGAGTTCGTCTTGGAGGCGGTTGTCCTCGTAGGTGATTTGCTCCTTGATGGCCCATCCGGCACCGGGCACATAGCCTTCGGCCCACCAGCCGTCGAGCACGCTGAAGTTGAGCACGCCGTTCATGACGGCCTTCTCGCCGGAGGTGCCGGAGGCCTCTAACGGACGTGTGGGTGTGTTGAGCCAAACGTCGCAGCCGGAAACGAGCTTCTTGGCGAGGATCATGTCGTAGTTTTCCACAAAGATGATCTTACCGACAAATTCGGGACGACGGGCCAGCTCGATGATGCGCGTGATGAGGTCCTGGCCGGCCTTGTCGTGCGGGTGTGCCTTGCCGGCGAAGACGAACTGGACGGGATGGTCCGGATGGCAGAGCAGCTGGCGCAGGCGCTCTTCGTTGTTGAAGAGCAGGTGTGCGCGCTTGTAGGTGGCGAAGCGGCGTGCGAAGCCGATGGTGAGCACGTCGTCGCGTATGGATTTTAATGTCTTGTCAATCAGGGCGGGCGCTTCGGTGCGGCGGCGCATCTGGTCGTTGAGCATGGGCTTGATGGCGGCGATCATCTCCTTGCGGAGATCGTCTTTGATGCTCCAGATGTCGGCATCCGGCACTGACTCAATGCGGCTCCAGTGGTCGGGATTGGAACGGTCGGCGGCGAATCCGGGACCGAAGACCTCCTCGTGGAGCTTCTGCCAGCGTTTGTGCGTCCAGGTGGGGTAGTGGACCCCGTTGGTTACGTATCCGATATGGGATTCCTCGGCAAAACGGCCCTCGTACAGGTCGGCGAACATCTCCTGCGACACGCGTCCGTGGATGCGGCTCACCCCGTTGACCTCCTGCGAGAAATGGCAGGCAAGAATGCTCATCGAGAACTTGTCGTTGGTGTAGTCGTCACGCTTGCGTCCGAAGCCCATGAAGGTCTCCCAGGTGATGTTGTAGCGTGCCGGGAAGGCGGCGAAATAGGTGCGCATGAGGTCTTCGTGGAAGGCGTCGTGACCGGCGGGAACCGGCGTGTGGGTGGTGTACAGGGAGGATGATTTCACCATCTCCGTAGCCACCGACATGTTAACGTGCTCGTTCTGCATGATGTCATAGACGCGTTCCAGACTCAGGAAGGCCGCATGACCTTCGTTGAGATGGAAGAGGGTCGGTTCTTCGCCTAAGATCTTCAGCATACGCATACCTCCGATGCCGAGCAGGATCTCCTGCTTGAGGCGGTTCTCCACGTCGCCCCCGTACAGGGTGGCAGTGACTCCGCGGTCCTCGTTCCAGTTTTCGTCGAAGTCCGTATCCATCAGGTACAACGGAATCCGGCCCACGTTGACGCGCCAGATGCGGGCGTACAGGTTGCGGCCCGGGAGCGCGAGGCTCACCTTGCGCCAGTTGCCGTTCTCATCTTTCAACGGGAAGATGGGGAGTTTGGAGAAACTTTGTGGTGGGTAAAGATTCACCTGTGCGCCGTTGGCGGAAATCTGCTGGGTGAAATAGCCGTAACGGTACAGCAAGCCTACACCGATCATGTTCACATTGCTGTCGGAGGCCTCCTTCAGATAGTCGCCGGCCAACATGCCTAAGCCTCCGGAGAAAATTTTCAGCTCGTTGCTGATGCCGAATTCCATGCTGAAATAGGCGACTTTCTTTTCCGGGCGGGTGCAGGGCGTGTCCATGTAGGAGCGGAAAGCCTGATACACGCGGTCAAGACGGTCCAGATAGGCTTTGTTTTCGGAGAAATGCGTCAGCCGGTCCAGCGGCAGCACCTGCAGCAGGTGTACGGGATTCTCCTGGCAGGATTTCCACAAGGTGGGGCCTGCTATTTCCTCAAACAGTTCACGAGCTTCATAATTCCAGCTCCACCAGAGGTTTTCGGATATTTCCTCCAGCTTGTTGAGGGATGACGGAAGATGGGATTTGATGGAAATGCGTTTCCAATCGGGAGTTTCACGAGAGATATGTTGTACCATTTTACCTAATTTGGATGTCTTGTTTTGATATTGTGGATAACGGGATTCGCTCTTGGAAAGGGCTATGTCATATGTTTTCAGATAGTTTTCGTAAAGATTGGACCAAAGTGCCTCCTGTGCCGTCCGCATGGCGGAAGTGCGTATGGCACCGACTTCCTCCGCATTTTTCCGACAGAACTCGGAAAGGGTAGTGGCGATAGCCTCTACCACGTCGTTGTCGTTGGTGTCGGTGCGTTCGATGACGGTCACGCCCGAAGGCTCGTGTGTGTGTTCGCGGGCCCATAGACCGAAGCCGGCCAGCGAGGTGGTCACCGTCGGGATGCCGAAGGCGATGCTCTCTAACGGCGTGTAGCCCCATGGCTCGTAGTAGGAGGGGAACACCGACAGGTCGAAGCCGATCAGCATGTCGTAGTAGGAGAGGTTGAAAATGCCGTCGTTGCCATCCAAATAGACGGGAACATAGACGATTTTCACGTTGCTGTCGGGCGTATTGTATAATTTATGTTCCGTCAGGGAACGGAGAATGGGGTCATTGTACGGGTCGTGGAGCACGTGAGTGGCGAACTCGTTGGTGATGGGCTGTTCGCCGATGGGCCGGTTCATGCGCTCTAACAGCTCCACGCGTTTGCCGCTATTGCCGGCGGGGATAGTGAGGAAAGCCACAATCTGGCGCTCGGGATGGGTGGCCGACAGGGCGGCCAGGCTGCGGATGAACACGTCAATGCCCTTGTTCTTGAACTCGAAGCGGCCGCTGTTGATGACAAGCAGGGCGTTGTCGTCCAGTTTCTGCTGCATCAGCGACGAGGCGACGTGCAGCATGGTCTTGCGGGCGAGATTCCGTTTCTGCTCGTAGGCCTCGCCCACGGGCACGAAGTCGTTCTCGAAGCCGTTGATGGTGATCACGTCGGCGGGACGGCTGAAGAAAGCCGCGCACTCACGGTCGGTGATGCCGCTGACGGTTGTGTAGGCATCGGAATGGTCTGCCGACAGATACTCTAACGAGAATTTAGATTGTACGCCGAAGCGGTTCGCCGTGTCCTGCGGGTTGTATTGCTGGAGGTCCTGGTAGAGCGGAAGGCCGTTGCCCGCGATGCAGCGTCCCAGCACGGTGGCGTGCGTGGTGAAGACCGTGGCAATCTGGGGCACATGCCGTTTCAGATGCAGGATGCCCGTGCCCGTCATCCACTCGTGGAAATGGGCGACAATCTTGTCCATGGAGCTGCAGTGGAAATCGTAGAAGCTCTCGATCACCTTGCCGGCGGCATAGCCGAACAGGGCCGGCTCGATGTAGTCCCATTGTCCGGCGATGGAATCCAGCTTGTAATGCAGCCAGAAATCCGTCAGGATCTCGTTTTTCTTTTCAAAAAATGGGGTGAAATTTATCAGAATCACAACGGGAGAACCGCAGATATTCCATCGTCCGATGCGGATTTTCAACCCTTCCTGCTGGGCTATCTCCCTCCAGTTGCGATAGAGGTTTGCGTCTTCGATGAAGTCTTCACTCTGCTCCTTGGAAAGGTCCGGACCGATGCAAATGTATTGGTCTCCATATTGTTTTACTACTGTCTTAGCTTTGGTAGAGAGAACGGTGTATATACCGCCAACCTTGTTGCAAATCTCCCACGAGGTTTCAAAAATATAATCGGCACTCATAAATTCTGTATAGGGAATTTTTAAAGGCGCAAAAATACGAAAAAATCGGGTTGCTTCCCACGTCGGTGAGGCAAAAGGTTGCAATCGGCGAATTTCGTATCTTTGCCGCCGTTATGAATGAAGAGAGAAACATACGAATAGAAGACTACGATTACCCGTTGCCGGAAGAGCGCATCGCCTTCTTCCCTGTGGCGCAGCGCGACAACTCAAAGCTGCTGGTCTATCGCCATGGCGAGTTGACAGACAGCCACTTCCACAGCCTTCCTGACTTCCTGACCGACAACGATATGTTGTTCTTCAACGATTCGAAGGTCATCCACGCCCGCCTGCTGGTGCACAATGCGACGGGTGCGGCGATAGAGATTTTCTGCCTGGAGCCGCTGGCTCCGAGTCGCGACCCGGCCACCGCCTTCGCGCAGACAGGCTGCGTGACCTGGAAATGTATGGTGGGGAATGCGAAAAAATGGAAACGTCCGTTGGGGATTCATGTGTCATTAGACGGAAAAGAGCTGGTGGTGACGGCCACGAAAGGAGAGAATGTGGAGGGTACTTTCGAGGTGACGTTCGAGTGGGACGATGCCACGGTCTCTTTTGCCGAATGGCTGGAGCATTATGGGAAGATGCCGCTGCCACCCTACATCAAGCGCGCGGCTACTGCCGAGGATGAGCAGCGTTACCAGACGGTATATGCCCGTTACGACGGCTCCGTGGCGGCACCCACGGCAGGGCTCCATTTCACCCCGCAGGTGCTGGAAGCCCTTCGCAATAAGGGCGTTGACACCACCTATATCACGCTCCATGTCGGGGCTGGCACGTTCAAGCCCGTCTCGTCTGACACCATCGGGGACCATTACATGCACGAGGAGAAAATAGTCATCCCGGAGGCGGTGGTGGAGAAGCTCCTCGCCACCCGTTCCAAGCGGCACATTGCAGTGGGCACCACGGTAACCCGCACGATGGAGTCGCTGTTCATCATCGGGGCCAAGCTCAAGCTCGGGCGTCCAGACCCGCTTACCGTCTCCCAGTGGGAGATGTACGACGATGCTGCTTTGCGCGAGGTGTCGGTGGAGGATTCCCTGCGCGCGATACGTGATCACATGCAGGCGCAGCACACCGACCTGTTGCGCGCGGCGACGAGCCTCATCATCCTGCCCACCTACCAGCTGCGCATGGTGCAGGGTATCATCACCAATTTCCACCAGCCCAAGAGCACGCTGTTGCTGCTCATATCAGCCTTCGTGGGCGACGAGTGGCGGCGGATTTACCGCCATGCCCTCGACAACGGCTACCGCTTCTTGAGCTACGGGGACTCGAATTTGTATCTGCCATAATTTCTCTATAGCGTTATTTCCCGCACGCCGGACGGTCATCGGGATATTTGCTAAAAGATTCCGCTCAACGTTTGTGCGTTTTGCGTCATAATCCCCGAAAAACTCCGAAATTTTTGGCCGCTTTCCCTTGCCTTGGCGGGAGTGCCGATTTTCCGTTTTTTGCACTTTTGCATCTTTTTGAGGGTTATCTGCACTTTTCTTCTATAAATATGCAGATTGTTATTGTGTTGATTTTCAATAAAATAATTTTAAAAAGGTCTTGATTTCGACTTTTGGTTGCAGTATCTTTGCAAGGTATGGAGAAAGGAAGAAAGGAAGGAATAGAAGAGGGTATGGAAAAAGGCAGAGAAGAAGGGATGAAAGCACTCCTCCAAACTGCCAAGAATCTTTTGGAATTAGGAATTTCTCTTGCCGATGTGGTTAAGGCAACAGGGTTGAGTGAAGAGGAAATCAAACAAAATTGTTTCCCCTCGTGCTAAAATATTATGGTGTAAATTTGTTACTTTTCACAACCTCTTTGAGGGATTTTTTTTTATTCTTCGTTGGGATACTTATCGTCTCTCAAAGGCTTGCATACGTATGTGAAACCCTGTCGCTCACTGACGATGGTGTCTCCAAACCGAAGACCTTGTTTCTCTTTTCCCCATTGCAAAAAAATGTGTATCTTTGCAGGCTTGTTATTAGAACATAATCAATTGTAAAATCATGATAAAAATCACACTGCCTGACGGCTCAGTAAAAGAATTTGAACAGGGCGTAACCCCCTATGAGGTGGCCCAAAGCATTAGTGAAGGCCTGGCTCGTAACGTGTTGGTGGCCAAAGTGAACGACAAGATGGTGGAGCTTGACAAACCCATCGGTGAGGATGCCTCCCTCACGCTCTACACGTGGAACGACCGCGAAGGCAAGGACACCTTCTGGCACAGTTCCGCCCACTTGATGGCGGCGGCTATCGAGTCTCTGTACCCCGGCGTGAAGTTCGGCATCGGTCCCCATATCGAGACCGGCTTCTACTACGACATCGACTTTATGGACTATAACATCTCCTCCGATGACTTCCCTAAGATTGAGGAAAAGATGAAGGAGTTAGCCTCCCAGAAGATCCAGTTCGTGCGTCGCGAGGTGTCCAAGCCCGAGGCTCTTGACTATTTCACCAAGAAAGGCGATGAGTACAAACTGGAACTCATCGACGGGTTGGAAGACGGCCAGATCTCCTTCTACGAGAGCGGTCCCTTCACCGACCTCTGCCGTGGTCCGCACTTGCACGACACCTCCGCCATCAAGGCCATCAAGCTGCTCAAGACGGCCGGTGCCTACTGGCGCGGCGACGAGAAGCGCAAACAGCTGACCCGTATCTACGCGGTCACCTTCCCGAAGAAGAAAGAACTCGACGAATACTTGGCTCTCCTTGAAGAAGCCGCCAAGCGCGACCACCGCAAGCTGGGTCGTGAGATGGAACTGTTCACCTTCTCTCCGCTTGTGGGACAAGGTTTGCCGTTGTGGCTGCCGAAGGGTGCCGCCCTCCGCGATCGCCTCGAGCAGTTCCTTCGCAAAGTTCAGAAAAAGTATGGTTATCAGCAGGTTATCACCCCGCATATCGGCAACGTGAACCTTTATAAGACCTCTGGTCACTATGCCAAATATGGTGCGGACTCCTTCCGCCCCATCACCACGCCGCAAGAGGGCGAAGAGTTCTTCCTCAAGCCGATGAACTGCCCGCACCACTGCCAGATCTACGCCGCCCGTCCGCGCTCCTACAAAGAGCTGCCTCTCCGCCTGGCGGAGTTCGGCACCGTGTATCGCTACGAGCAGAGCGGTGAGTTGCACGGCCTGACGAGAGTCCGTGGCTTTACGCAGGACGACGCCCACCTCTTCTGCACCTCTGACCAGATCAAAGAGGAGTTCTGCAAGGTCATCGACATCATCCTCTACATCTTCAAGACTTTGAAATTCGAGAACTATAAGGCTCAGGTCTCCCTGCGCGACCCGAACAACAAGGAGAAATACATCGGCACCGACGAGAACTGGGAGAAGGCTCAGCGCGCCATCATCGAGGCTGCTGCCGAAAAGGGCCTCAACACCATCGAGGTGGAGGGCGAAGCCGCCTTCTACGGACCGAAACTCGACTTTATGGTGAAAGACGCCATCGGCCGCGAGTGGCAGTTAGGTACGGTCCAAGTGGACTACAACCTGCCCGAGCGTTTCGGTCTGGAATACACGGATGCCGATGGTCAAAAGAAGCGTCCGGTGATGATTCACCGTGCCCCGTTCGGCTCTATGGAGCGTTTCGTGGCTGTGTTGTTGGAGCACACTGGCGGAAACTTCCCGTTGTGGCTCACCTCCGACCAGGTCGTCATCCTGCCCATCAGCGAGAAGTATATGGACTATGCGCAGAAGGTGCGCGCCGCTTTGGACGAGCAGGACATCCGCTGCTACATTGACGAGCGCAGCGAGAAGACCGGCCGTAAGATCCGCGACGCTGAAACTGCCAAGATCCCCTATATGCTCATCGTGGGTGAGAATGAGGAAAAAGACGGCACTGTCTCTGTCCGCCGCCACGGCAACATCAACGACGGCACGATGCCGCTCGGCGATTTCGTGACCCTCATCAACGAAGCCATCAAGGCAGAACTGGAGAATTAAGAATGAAAAATTAAAAATTAAAAATTAAGAATTGACAATGGGAGTGGGGAAATGTACCTGCTCCCATTTTTTTTAAATTCTGGGAAAAGAAAAAAATCTATTTTTGCAAAAAATATTCAACAATGTATTCACCCTATGCGCGGAGAATGTTTGCATAAGAGTTTGTGGAATATTGAAGCTTTACTGCTTTTGACGATTAGCGTTTTCGGACTGTTTGTGTTCGGGTATGTGTATATTGGGATAGGCATCTTAAAGTGTGAATGGAATAATGCTTTCTTTTTCACTACTTGTGCAGGCTTGTTTGTTTTAATATGGGTAGTGTTCTTGCAACGTAACTATTTTTATGAAGATGAGATTGTGGTGCTCTTTCCGTTACGTCCTTTCAAGCGCAAAGTAATGATCCGATATGAGGATATTGCTCACGTTGATTATAAGAGTGAGCAAGGGATTTATGCTTGCTACGAAGCGTTGGAGTATGTCCTTGCCCGAAGTGACAAATCTCGCCAAAGATATATCAAGAATGTATGTTATGGGTGGTTAGGAGTGTTCTTGCCGATACGCAGCAAACGACTGATGTTTTTGCTGAAGTTCCTGAAGCAAAAAGGATGCCCGATACGGAGAGAATATGATGATATTTATTCCCGCAGGGTAGCCGCGGCATTTGGTCCCGATGGTGAAGCGGCTCGAGTGCCCAGAGAAGAAATTGACTTGGCAAGGAAAAGAAAATGGCCGTCCCGATTGATTTCCATCGCAGTGTTACTGCTGATCATTGCGTCCGTTGTGGCTTTTTGGCTTTGGGTTGAAACCCATCTGTAGCGATGTTGCCTATTATTCCCCAATCTGTTTCGATCTTCAAAAACCATTGTCTACCAAGTTTTTGCCCCTGCGGGGCTGCTTAAGGAATAATAGTCATCTATTAACTATGAATTATGACTATGAACTTTGGCCGTTAGCCATTAGCCATTAGCATGAATTATCAATTATTAACTATTAACTATTGTCTCTTATCTTTCCGCCTGTTTCTCCGTCAGATACCTCCAGTACCTTCTTGGCATATCCTGAAGTTGCTTGCGGGGGTTCATCCGCTCCTTGATGCAGATAGCCTTGAAGTAGGTGCGCCACAGGTCCTGTAGCAGGTGGTCGTCGTCGCTCAGCACCTCGTCGTTCAGACGGCCGTCGGTGAGGCTGAAGGCCACGGCGGACTCGTCGGCGAAGGTGATGCGTACGGGGGCAGCAGTTCCGTCATAGTAATACCCGTAGTGCCGCTTGGCGTCGTAGATGAGCCACGGCTGGTCATTGAACCGGTCGGCGAAATGGTCGGTGATGAGCGGCAGCACGTTGTGGTCGGGGGAGATGATCGCCAGATAGGTGCCGTCCTTGGCCTTCTGGAACCGGATGAACTGTTTCATCCGCAACTGCTCGTGCATCACCTTGCGGGCGATGTTGGTCACGGCCAAGACATCCGGGTCGGCGAAGTTCCGCTCAATGCTCTCGCCTCCTTCCGGCTGCCGGAACACTTTGCAGATGTAGTGGAACAGCGCGTTGTTAAGTTCGGACAGTTCCGACAACCAGCTGGCCATCAGCATTTTCATAGTCTCCTTCGATAGCCGTTTCTCCAACCCCTTCCACACGCGGCGGGCCTTCTCCTCGTCGGTCAGCACTTGATGCAGGTCGTCGCAGAAGAGCGGAACGGGGGCGCCGGCCGACAACAGCGCTTCCGGCTGGTCGTGCAGCTCAAAGGCCTCGAAAACTGCGGTGAGGAGGCCGTCAAGGGTGTTGTCGAAGGAGTAGTAGGTCATTTCTTAATGGTTATTGATCATTGAAGGTTAGGGTTCAATGTTCAAGGTTCAAGGTCAATGGTCGAATTATCTATAAATTGATTTTATTAAATAGCGTTTTATAAAACAGCGCAAAACTATAAAATTCTGTTTAATAAAAATGGAATGATGTCGTTTTTTCTACTGCACAAATCTGTGCTGGTAATGTTGTGTGTTTCCGACACTCTGTTGTCGCGGGAGTGAAGTTTTTTAGTGTCCATCTGTCCAGATTAAAAATAATTACTACTTTTGCAAACTGAAACAAAACAAAAAAACGAACGAAAATGTGCACATATAATATCACAGTGGATGAGAATATGTTAGAGCAGCTTTTCCCGAATGTTGGCAGAGAAAAGTTCGGTTAACTGTTGCAAAAGTGGGTTGACGATATGATGTCTGACGACCCCCCTGTAGCAGCCAGCCGGGTTTCTCCTAACGCTCACACCTACGAAGAGATGAAAACGGCTCTTCACGAGCGCATAGACAAGATTGAGGCTGGCAAAGCCACCTTCCATACCAACGAGGAGGTGTTCTCAAGTATCCGCGATCGATATGGTTTATAAGATAAAATGGCTTGAAGAAGCCCGGCAGTCTCTCGATGCCGAGATGGAATATGTGTATGCTGAATTTGGGCAACTTACTTTGTCGAAAGTGTATAATGACCTGATGAGGCGTGTCTCAATTACTAACTTTTCCGAAGATTGGAGTAAGATGCGAGGACTTGGACTATCATGGTTACGAGATGCGGATGCTCCATGTGAAAAAGGTCACCATTGTCTATGCGATTGTCAACAATACCATAGAGATTTTGTACGTCTGGAACAACCAGCAAGCCCCGAACCGGTTGGGGAAGGTGTTGGGGTTGGAATAGTTGCGTGTCTCCGACACGCAACAGACAAATGATACGATTTTATGATTTTTTCCATTAAAGTGCAGAAGAGGTTTTTAGTTATAACTAAAATCCAATATGTTTTTTTTGTATTTTTGCCGCGTAAAAATATACTCTAATGAAAAGAACAGCGAAGATAAAAACGATTGCAATGTCCGATAATGTGGGGCTATACTCAATACTTTTTGAGCCCAATCAAGAGACAGAGTTTCGAAGATTCCTTTCGAAATTCAAAGACAATTCCACGCTCAACAAAGATTACCAGGCGATAATAAACGCTATTGACAGGATTATTGCCAACGGTGCTTTGGAGAGGTACTTCAGACCTGAAGGAAAAATGAATGACAATTTGGCTGCATTATCCATTGATTCCAGACGTTTACGGCTGTATTGTTTGCGCATTTCCGACCAAATACTGATAATGGGCAATGGCGGGGAAAAGAATACAAGAACTTACGAGGAATGTGCCGAACTCAGCGGGTACGTTATGGACTTGCAAAAGTTTGATGAACTGCTGAAACAGGCCCAGGAGGAGGGTGACATATCCATTGAACGAAACTTAATCACAGGCATAGAAGAAACATCATTTGAATTATGAGAACCATATACGATGATTTGTTGCAGGAGGAGCTCTCCAAGACAACCCCGTTGCAACGGGCCACATACCTGCTTTCCGATTCCATTGCGGAAAGAATGGACCAAATCATGAAGAATAAGGGAATATCGAAAAAGCAACTTTCGGAACTGACTCAAAGGAGACCGTCAGAAGTCACCAAATGGCTGAGCGGAAGCCACAATTTCACCTGCAAAACCATTGCGTTGATTTCGATGGCGTTAGGGGAGGAATTAGTGAGCGTTACACAAGTTGCGCGATGAAAGTGGTTACGTGTCTCCGACACGCTGGCACACGCGCATTGTCCGCGCACACCCCACACGGCACTCACTTCGTTCGTTTCGTGTGGGGTTACTAAAATGACATCATCCTCATTGCCGCTACCGAGCTTCTGCCCCTGCCGGGGCTCCTCGTGAACACGACAGCAAATCAACAGCCAACGACCATCGGAACGGCAAGCGGATTTTCGAGGTGATTGTGTGATATTAGTAGGGCCGCCGCACTGCGACAGCCCTACAACCCGTTTTTTCTCGCTTTAGCGCTCACAGCGGCTTGGGCGGCTTTTTAAATTAAGCCGCCCCCGCCACTGTTCGCTGTTCCACTCTTGCTTTCTATTTTATTTCTTGCTTTTTTGCTTAGCATCCACAATGGTAAACTATGGGACGAGAACCAGACGCAAGCCGAGGTAGCTGCGCCGAAGGTCGGGGGTGTAGTAGTACCGAAGCGAGGAACGGCAGAACCTGGCGTCGATGATCCAGCTGCCACCACGGATCACGCGGTTGGAGCCCGAAGGCGCGCCCTGCGGATTCGTCTGCGTAGCACTCGTATAATCGCCGTACCAGTCAGAACACCATTCCCAAACGTTGCCAGACATATCGTATATGCCCAACTCGTTCGGCTTTTTGGTCTTGACCACGTGGGTGCCGTAGTCCGGACTGCTTTTGCCTTTGTCGTAGGCATTAACCGTGTACCATGCCACCGCATTGATATCGTTGCTGCCGCTGTATTTATAGCCTGCACTCTTCGTGCCGCCGCGTGCCGCAAACTCCCACTCTGCCTCGGTGGGCAGACGGAATTTCTTGCCCGTGAGTTCGTTCAGCTTGCGGATGAACGTCTGACAGTCTTCCCAGCTCACCTTCTCCACAGGACGTTTCAGCGAACCGCTTTTGAAGTAAGACGGATTGTATCCCATCACGGCTTTCCACAGTTCCTGCGTCACTTCGGTCTCGCCGATGTAGTAGGTGGAGAGTGTCACCGTGTGGGCTGGTTTTTCGGTAACATAGCAGTCGCTCCCCTGTTCCGATGTGCAGCCCATGGTGAAGGAGCCACCCTGCACGCGAATCATATTGAAGCTCACGCCCTTCACCGTGATGGTGAGAGGACTTTGGGTCTGTTGTGCGAAAACAAGCGCCGGCGCCGCTATCAGCAGCGCCAACGCGATATAGAAACGTTTAGTCATATTATTATCAATTCAATCCTTTAGACTATCTTTCTTTAGCCGTCAACTTATAATTACCCCCATCTGACAACCTAACATCTTTAATCTCATAACAAGTTCCAAACTGGCAAAATGTAATGAGTTCTATGTAGTCGCCGCGCTTAGAGTCCCAGCTCATAGTACATTTTCCATCGCTGTCAACCCAGTATTTTTCCCAACCGCCTTCATCTGTCCAGCTCGCTTTGTGAAAATAGACCGTCATATTGCCAGAGACGAAATGGCTTCCATCGGGCAGAAATATCTCCACCTTGCAACTGTATTGATCCCCACTCGAGACATCGGTATCATTATTTGCTTTGGTAAATGCGCTTAAGACAAAAGCCGCCGTCATGACCAGAGCCATCAGACCCATCACTTTGAAAGTTTTTTTCATACGAATTTGTCGCCGCGTTATATCCCATCCGGCACCGTCGGGTTTTGTGATAAACTTCATAGAATGTGCCGGAAGAGTTCAGAAAGTTACGCGCACAAAAAAAGCGTGGCACTTTTTCGCCTTCATTGGATGCTTTGAGGTCTTCGACTACCTATATCTCCCATTTACAACGAGTAAAGCCCACGCCTTGAGGCGGGAGCGCCGTTGCCTTACTCTGGGTAGATTAACTGAAAGTGTCCAAGTTTCAGAATAACCAGTGCAAGCTACTTTGCTTTTTCCTATTCTATGGTGTGCATAACAGAATTATGCGGTTCTGCTCATAGGAGTTCTGTTTCGTTACTACTTATTTTCTTTTGTCATTTTTTTAACCTGCAAAGATACATAAAATCTGAATACACATTGACTGATTTGTCCTGTAGAGACGTTGCGCGCGACGTCTCTACTTTTCCATATCTGGCATTACTCGCCAAACTCCAACGTCAACTGCCTCTCCTTCGCGGCGAGTTTCTGCTCCGTCTTGGAGACGAGTAGCGGGCGCAGCCGTTCAGGAGTCAGCTCGTTGATGCCGAGGAGGGGTTGCAGGTCGGAGGCGCCGAGCTCGTGGCAGGTGATGAAGTACTTCGCCTTCTTCATCACCACGCCCATCTTCTTGAGGTCGAAGGTGGTGAGGCGGTTGAAGCGGCGGGAGTTGACGATGAGCCACGCCGATTTGGTGCCGAGGCCGGGCACACGCAGCAGCATCTCGTAGTCTGCAGTATTGATATCTACCGGAAAGGCCTCGGGATGGCGCAGCGCCCACGCCAATTTCGGATCCACATCCAAGTCGAGGTTCGGGTGCAAGTCATCGACGATTTCTTCCACTTTGAAATGGTAGAAGCGCAACAGCCAGTCGGCCTGGTAGAGGCGGTTTTCGCGCACGAGCGGCGGCTGCTTGAGCACGGGCAGGCGCGAGTCGAAGGTGTTGACGCTCACGTAGCCGGAGTAATAGACGCGGCGCATGGAGGGCTGGCCGTAGAGCAGCGACGACATGGTGAGGATTTCGCGGTCGGAGTCCTGGGTCGCGCCCACGATCATCTGGGTCGATTGTCCGGCGGGCACAAAACGCGGCGCGTGGCGCATGCGCTGCCGGTCTTCCTTATTCTCGAGCACGCCTTGCTGGATGAGCTTCATCGGCTGGAAGACGCTCTGGTGGTCCTTCTCGGGCGCGAGCATCTTCAGCGACTCCTCGCGGGGAATCTCGATGTTCACGCTCATACGGTCGGCATAGCGCCCGGCCACGTTGAGCAGCTCCTGCGAGGCGCCGGGGATGGCCTTCAGATGGATGTAGCCGTTGAAACGATGCACTAACCGCAGGTCGCGGACGATGGCGGTGAGCCGTTCCATCGTGTAGTCGGGGTTGCGCACCACTCCGCTGGAGAGGAACAGCCCCTCGATGTAGTTGCGGCGGTAGAACTCCATCGTAATCTCCTCCAGCTCCGAGACGGAGAGCGTGGCGCGCTTGATGTCGTTGGAGCGGCGGTTCACGCAGTAGGCACAGTCGTACATGCAGTGGTTGGTCAGCATCACTTTCAGCAGCGAGATGCAGCGGCCGTCGTCGGCAAACGAGTGGCAGATGCCCACGCCGCCCACGGTGTTGCCCACCATCCCCTTCTTGCCGCTGCGCACAGTGCCGCTCGACGAACACGACACGTCGTATTTCGCCGATTCCGCCAGGATGCGCAGCTTCTCCAATGTTTTCTCCGCCAGCATACGGTTGCTGTTTTTTCTATTTTTCTGATTGTAAAGGTTATTTGGTTTTTCCCTTCGGGAACGAAGGCAGGTGCAAAGGTACACTTTTTCGTTATTTTTTTGTTTCTTTGCCTCCAATATTTGTTGTGATTATGCGTTGATGAATATTATTTTCACATGATGTGCAAGATAAGGGGATATCGTAAAGGTTGGTATCTGACTGTTCTGGTGAGAATGGTCGGATGGTGGTTCTTGTCGTGGATGCTCGTCGGACAGTCGTCGGCACAGGAATTGAAGGGCAGGGTGCTCTCAACGGATGAAAACGGCGATACAGTAGCGGTGTACATGGCGAGGCTGCAATGGATCAACACGGCGGTGGGAACGTTTACCAATGCACGGGGCTTCTACAAACTGCCTTTTGCGCAAACCGATACCCTGATTGTCAGTTATGCGTTGTATCCCTCTGATACCATAATTGTTAGAGTAGGAGAGCGACAACGGAACTTCTTCATCAACAGATCCCAGTCCTTGCAGGAGGTGGTGGTCTCTAAAAAGCGAAAACAGAAATATGTGCGCAAGGGGAATCCGGCAGTGGAATTGGTGGAGAAAGTGATTGAACACAAAAACGACAACCGTATTGAATCCGCAGGCTCATATAAATCAAAGGTTTACAAGAAGATGGTGATGTCGTACGGTCGATTTCAAATGGATTTTGAGAAGAACGGTTTTAACCGGCAGCTTTCTTTCCTGGGGAAATATGTGGATACTATCAAGACGGACACTGTGCCGGTGTTGACCTTTTCCCTTCGGGAGTCCTTGGCGGACCGTTACTACCAAAAATCACCGCGCAAGAATTTGAACTATTTGTACGCCCGGCGAATGCAAGGCGTGGATGAGGTTTTTGACCAGGAAGGGTTAGGCACCAACTTGGATGCCATGTTTACGGAGGTGGATATTTTTGATAATGATATTGATCTGATGCTCAATAAGTTTGTGAGCCCTTTGTCATCTACCATCGCCACCACGTATTACCATTATTTTATTACGGATACGGTGAACGTGGACAGTATCTCCTGCATTGAACTTACCTTTTCGCCGGTAAACAGCCAGAGTTTTGGCTTTACCGGACGTCTGTACATCGTGAACGACAGCACATACGCTCTGAAGAGATACACTATTAATGTACCCATTAACATCAATATGAATTTTGTTAGACAATTGATTGTTGAACAGGATTTTATGAAAATTGACAGTTGTTTCTGGGCTCCGAAATCATCGCAGACATTTGCCTCGTTTTCTTTAATAAAAAGAAAGAAGATGAAGCGGATATATGTTCGTCAGAACACGCTGTGGTACCAATACGAGATGGGGGCGACCATTCCGGATTCTTTGTCGGCGGCCGGCCAGGAGGCGGAGGCTGCCAATTTGCGGTACAAAAATTGGCAGTGGAGGAGGATGCGGCCGGAGCCGTTGACCCCCCAAGAGTCCGTTATGGACAGCATCTCGACGGAATTGCGTCGGCTGCCATGGTTCAAAGCACTTGAGAAAACGGCGGAGATTGTCGCCACGGGCTATATTCCCACCGCTTGGGATCGAAAAAGCAGCCTCTTTGACATCGGTCCGGTGTACAACATGGTCAGCCACAATCCGATTGAGGGGCTTCGGTTCCGATTAGGGGGCATGACCACTGCCAAAATGCATGACCGCTGGTTCTTTTCGGAGTATTTTGCTTTTGGCTGTCAGGATTTGCGTCTCAAGTACAATTTCACGTTGATTCACAGTTTTGTGAAGAAAGAACGTCATACCAATGAGTTCCCGCGAAACGCCCTTTACTTGAGTACCAGTTATGATTTGGAGATGTTGGGGCAGAGTTTCACCTATATGGATCGTGATAATTTGCTGATGTCATACATGGTGGATACGGTTGCTTCGGCGGCGCAGTATGTCCGGCGTGGCAAGCTGCGTTATGTGCGCGATTGGCCGTGCCGCGTCCGTATGGACACCTGGCTGCAATATGAGCACTGCGAGGCCGCCGGGGCGCTGAACTACCTCAGAATCAATGCGGACGGGACAACCACCCGCTTGTCCGATTTCCACAATTGGGAATGGGGTGTGACGCTCCGCTGGGCGCCGGGGGAACGTGTTTACAACAATCAGTCGGGGAAGGACAATCTTCTTAAACTCTCTAAAAACGCCCCAGTGCTGCAGCTTACGCACACCTCCGCTCTTATGGATGGCCGCACCTGGTGCAACCGGACGGAATTGTCGGTGGAGAAGCGCTTTTGGCTCTCCGCTTTCGGACATGTTGATGCGGAAATGAAAGGCGGCATCGTGTGGAATCGAGTGCCGTTCACGAAGCTGTTCGCCCCGCCGAGCAATCGGTCGATGTTCTTGTCGCCGAACACTTTCTGCTTGTTGCAACCGATGGAGTTTGTCATGGACAAATACGTGGCCCTATACGCCACCTACCATCTGAAAGGGTGGATATTCAACCGCATACCCTTATGGAACCGATTGAAACTGCGCGAGGTCCTTTCCTTTAATGGCGTGTACGGCGGACTCGCCTCCAAAAATGTCCCGAATGCGGGCACGCCCGGCTTGTATGTGCTGCCCGACGGCTGTTCACCGATTGGGAAGGTGCCGTATATGGAGATTACCGCCGGTATTGAAAATATACTTCAGGTGCTCCGCATCGATTATGTACGCCGCCTTTCATACGCGAAGGATTTGAAAGGCTGGAAGAAAAACGGCATCCGCATTTCATTGAATATCACGTTCTGAAAGGCTGTCTGCTTAATGATTTGCCTAAGAGTGAATGCTGGAGATTAACATTTTTGTGGGATTTTTAGTATCTTTGCATTTCCAAATTTGGGATAATGTTGTCCAATAATGCTGTCCGATATACGCTGAACCACCTGCTTGCTGTGGCCTTGCCCGCAGATGAGGCTCTGCGCTACGCGGTCGGCATCACACGCGAGGAGGTGGTGGTCCTCTTTGATGCGGGAAAATCCATCGCGCTGCCACTTTTCTCCGAAAAGCAGCGGAAGGCTTTCCTGGATGGCACCGCCGAGTGCCAGTGGGTGGACACCGTGGATGAGGAGGAACTTATTCCGCTCTTTCCCGCTGGCAATGAGCATCATCCGTTGCCGTATGATATCATCACTCCGAGTTTTATGCTTCTTTCCCGTCAGGAAGAGATTTTCAGTCGGGAACGCGACCCGCACGGACGCTTCCCGTGGAGGGACAGCCTTGCTCGCCGATACCGGTTCTTGGACACGCCTTTGGTGGATGAATATGCCATGCTGCTCCGGCAGTGGATTCTGGAAAATCTGCTGCCCGACTACCCGCTGGCACCCCGTCGGCCGCGGGTGATCCCCACCCACGATGTGGATCATCTGTTCCGCTTCCATGGCGGGTGGCAGGCGTTCCGGTCCATCTTCGGTCGCGATCTGCTCATCAACCGCCGATTGTCGGATGTGCGCACGTCGTGGCGCGAATATTGGAACTGCCGCCGCGATTCCTCAAAGGATCCGTACGTTTTAGCCATTGACGAGCTGATCGAACAATCGAAGGCGCGGAAACTGAAGTCGGTGTTTTTCTTCAAGGCGTTGCATTTTCTGGAGCCGGACTGCACCTACAACGTCGGTGACGCGGTGGTGCGCGGGTGCGTGGAGCGTATCCTTCAGGCGGGAATGGAAGTGGGAATCCACGGAAGCTATGAGAGTTACGCGGATCCGGAACGCTTCGCGGTGGAGAAGTCGCGCCTGAACCAAGTTCTGCGCCAGGAGGTGACGGCGGGCCGGCAGCACTACCTGCGCTTCGCCTGTGACACGCCTGCCGGCCCGCCTTCGACGGAACACACCGTGCGTACAGGCACGCTCCAGGTATGGGAACAAAACGGGATCAAGGATGACTATACCCTCGGCTTCGCCGAGATGGCGGGCTTCCGTTGCGGCACCTGCCATCCTTATCCGTTGTACGATTTGGAAAAGGACGAGCCCACCACTGTGATGGAACATCCTCTGATTGTGATGGATGGCACCCTCTGGGATTATATGAACTTGTCTTTGGAACAAAGTGACGAACTGATTGCCCGACTGCGCCGCCGCTGCGCCGCTGTGGAGGGCGATTTCGTGATCCTCTGGCATAACCATCTGCTGGGCCGCAATTATACCGATGCTTATAAGACCATTTACCTACGACATATATGAATATCTCTGTGTTACACCTTTATAAAGATTACCGAAAAGATGCCGGATTCCCGCTCCTGTTGGAACGGTTGGGTGCCTATGTGCATAATCTGGTTGCTGAAACGGCGGATGAAATGCCGACAGGGGAGACCATTTCTTTGACCCATGCGCACAGCTGGTTTCAGGACGGGCCTGACGCACTGCGCCTGAAGCAGGAACACGGCATTCCGTACGTATTAACCCTCACATCGGAAGATCTGGACCGCCTGTCGGCATTCTCCTTGAAGTCCAAACGCTATGATGTGCTGGAAAATGCCGAGAAGGTGGTGTTCCCCAACCAGCATTTCCAATATGCGCTGGCCGACAAACTGTCCGACAAGCTGGCCGATGCGGTTTTCAGCCGCTCTTCGGTGATTTATGATGGCATCAGCCCTTTCTGGTTCCAGAATCTGCGCCGCTCGAAGCCCGTGTCTTTGATCCATATTCGTCTGCTTACGGCGGTGAATATGGGTGACAACAATGTCTTGGCAACCGTAGAAAAGGCGGTTAAATGTCTTCGGAAACAAAATCTTTCAGTGGATATTACAACCTTCGATCCGAAAGCCCTTGGCGAGAAAGAGCGCTTGGATGTGTATCGTCGCCATGACATGCTGGTACAACCTTCACCGGTCAATGGGGCCACAACCCTTTACGCGGAAGCCTTGTCGCAAGGTCTTCCTGTGCTGTATGCGCATCAAGGCTGTTTCGACGGCATCTTCCCTGACGGGACTGCGGGTTTCTCCGTGATGCCGCACAACGCTCATGATATAGCGGATAAAATATTGTTGATCAGCGAACGTTATGCCACGGTGGAACAGCATATTGCCGATCTTCATCCGTTGCATCCGTTCAATTGGGATGAGATTTACCGACAGTATCTTCGCGTGTATGATGTAAGAAAATCCTGAGTAACAGGAGCTTGGAATGATTGTTAAATGATATGGAAACTTGGAAAACCCGAACGGAATTGCTAATTGGTCAGGAAGGGGCTGACAAACTTTCCCGCATGCACGTGTTGCAGGTGGGTTTGGGCGGAGTGGGGGGCTTCTCGGCGGAGATGTTGTGCCGTGCCGGCATTGGGGAAATGACGATTGTGGACGCGGATAGTGTCTCCGAATCCAACCTCAACCGCCAGTTGCCTGCCCTGCATTCTACCCTTGGGAAAAGCAAGGCCCAGGTGATGGCCGACCGTTTGCAGGATATTAATCCTCAACTGAAACTGCATGTTGTGGAGGAGTTTATCAGGGATGAACGTACGGAAGCGCTGTTGGATGCCGCTCCGTACGACTATGTGTTGGATGCCATTGACTCTCTTTCTCCAAAAGTCTATTTGATATACCAGGCTTTGCAACGGAATCTTAAAGTGTTGTCGGTGATGGGTGCGGGTGGTAAAATGGACCCCTCTTTAATCCGGGTGGCTGACATTTCCAAGTCATCCTACTGCCATCTGGCCAAGACGGTGCGGAAACGGTTGTACCGGTTGGGGGTGAGAAGAGGTTTTCAGGTGGTCTATTCCTCCGAACATGTGCCGGAACATGCGGTGATTATTGATAAAGATGAGGAAATCAACAAATTGTCCACAGTAGGGACCATCTCTTATATGCCGGCGGCCTTTGGCTGTTTTGCCGCCGCCGCTGTCTTGCGGGAGCTGTTGGGAGAAGGCTCGGAGACGAGGATGTAAACAAAAGCCCCACACAGATGCTGCGTGGGGCTGGAGACCGTCGTGAAACGACGCGTCGTAATAGTTGTTACCAAATTTTAGTAAATGGTATGGCCAGTGAGCTTGAGGCAAACCTTGCCTTGATTGTCCTGTGCATAGACCAGACCGATATTTTCAGCAAACCAGTATTCCACTTCTGCGGAAGCCAGTTCCACGGTGAAATGATGAACCTTGTTGTAGGTGATGCCGAGAAGATCGTAGGTCTCCAGATATTCGTAAGCCTTGCAGTCGAATTTGCCGTTGGCATCGCATTTCAATACGAGCGGATCGGCATGCGGGATGGCTACTTTGATGTAGGCAGTGTTGTCTTCAGTGCAGGAGTTGGAGTACACCGTGCATTGAGTACCACCTAATTTGTAGGAGATGGCTTCGGAAGAGACTTTCTTTTCTTCGCAGTCGTTCTGATACTCTTCGTAATCGGATACGACAACGGAAAAGACACGGTCATCCGGATTGGTGGCGCGAAGATCGGTATAGTCCCACTTGGAATCGTTTCCGCCAGGGGCGAACAGGGCTTTTGCCAGAGGGTTGATAGGAGTTACATGGGGCTCTTTGCAGGCACTGAAACAGAGTGCGATGGCTACGAGGGCCAATACTAATACTTTTTTCATTGTTTGATGTTTTTGATGAATGTAATGATTAATAGAATGTCGTATGTTATGTCGATTTTGTTACAATTCAGTCGGTCAATAGGATTTCGTTGAAGTCGCGCTTGAACCATGTGAGCTGTCGTTTGGCGTAACGGCGGGTGTGCGTCTTGATGTCGGCAACGGCATCCTCCAGCGTGCAATTTCCATCCAAGTAGCGGAACAATTCCTTGTATCCAACGGTGTTGAGGGCGTTCAGGTGCCGGTAGGGCAGGAGTGCCCGCACCTCGTCTAAAAGCCCGTCCTGCATCATCTTGTCCACGCGCCGGTTGATGCGGTCGAAGAGTGCCTCCCGGGGCCTGTTGAGGTAGTTCTTGTCGATGCGGAACGGTCGTTCGCGTTTGGTCTTGTGCAGGAATTGCGAATAGGGCTTTCCTGTTTGCAGACTCACTTCCACCGCCCTGATCAGGCGCTTGTGGTCGTTGGGGTTGACGGTTGCGGCGAAGTCGGGGTCCAAGAGCTGTACTTGGGCGTGTAGGGCCTCCAGTCCGTTGTTGAGATAAAGGTTGTTGACGTATTGCCGGATGTGCGGGTCGGGGTCGGGGATTTCATCAATGCCTTCGCATACCGCTTGGATATACTGCGGACTTCCGCCCGTCATGATGACGGTGTCGTGTTTTTCAAAGAGCGTGTCAAGGAGTTTCAGTGCTGCCTGCTCGAACATGGAGACATTGTAGTAGTCGTGGATGGACAGCATTCCGATGAAGTGGTGTTCCGCGCGGGCCAGCTCCTCGTCGGAGGGGAAGGCCGTACCAATGCGCATCTCACGGTAGAACTGCCGTGAGTCGGCCGACAGGATGGGTGCTCCCAACCGCTGCGCCAGCGCGATGGTGTATTCGGTCTTGCCCACAGCGGTTGGCCCGCTGATGACCATCAGCGTTTTGTCAGAAGTCGGTGAACTCATTCAGGTTGCTGAAATCCTCGTCGTTGAAGCCGTTGTCGTCGAACAGGTCGTCGTCTTCGTCGTCTATCTCCTCTTCATAGTCCACATCCTCCGGATTCGGAACGTCGTTGGCCGTCAGCTGGACGGGCAGCTCCATCGCCTTGTAGGTGCAACGCGGCAGGTCGTCGCCGTTGTCCGTCTGGGCCACCTTCTGCAACTCCAAATAGAAAGTCTTGGGGTTCATGAAGTCGTACTCGTACAGGATGTGCTGGTGCGGGTCGGAGATGAAGTCCTTGAGGATGGCATCCTTCATGATGAACTTGGGCAGACGCGTCTTGGTGCTGTACTGGTCCTCGTCATCGTATTCGGGCTCCTCGTTCATCATGTCGTCCTCGTCCGAGGTGTCCAACAAGGTGATCTCCTTCTGCTTGTTCCACTTTGGATCGCAGATGGAAAAAGCAGCGAATTCGTTGCCTTTCAAACCGATGCATTCGTAGAGCAGATGATGCAGTGACTCGAAATTGTCGGAAGCGGAGATCTCTACATCGCGTACGAAATCCTCCACTTCATCAAAATAGACTCTGAATTTGTAGTAGTACATAATGGTTTGATTTTGGGGTTTGTATTTGGTTTTTGGGGTGTCGGTGATAAGGGGTTGGGTATTGGGTGATGACTGATGGTTAACGTCCAATACCCAAATCCTAAATTCCAACAATCTATTCCTCCTCTACCGGTTCCTCCATATTGTGATATACATTGGTCACATCCTCGTCCTCGTTGATCTTGTCTAACAAGACGTTGACCTCGGCGCGTTCTTCGTCGTTAAGGGCTTTCAGTTCCTTGGGAATGCGGTCCATCTTGAAACTCTTGATTTCGTATTTGTTGTCTTCCAGATATTTCTGGATGGGCCCGAAGGATTTGTATTCGGCCATGACGATGATCTCCTCGTCGTCGGCATCGATTTCGGCGTCGAAATCCATCATGGAGAGTTCAAACTCCTCGATGTCGATTTCCGGGGTGCGGGCCACGGTGAAGATGCACTTGTGGTCGAAGAGGAAGTCGAGCATGCCGGAGGTGCCGAGCGAGCCGCCGAACTTGTTGAAGTAGCTGCGCACGTTGGCGACGGTGCGCTGGTTGTTGTCGGTGGCCGCCTCGATGAGGATGGCGATGCCGTGAGGTCCGCGGCCTTCATAGACCATCTCCTTATAATCGGACTGGTCCTTCTCGAAAGCGCGCTTGATGGCGCGGTCGATGTTGTCTTTCGGCATGTTCTCGTTTCTCGCCGTCTGGATCAGCAGACGGAGCTTCGAGTTCTGGTCGGGATCGGGACCGCCGGCCTTGGCGGCCATGGTGATTTCCTTTCCGATGCGAGTGAACGTGCGGGCCAGGTATGCATTGCGTTTAAAGATTCGTGCTTTGCGGTATTCAAAAGCTCTTCCCATTTTTTTTGAGTTTAAAAGTTATAAAGTTACAAATTTACAAAGTGCGAAAGGAGTGAAGATTGAATGGTGATGGGGCTCATTCCCACTTGTCCTCTCTTCGTCATTTCCCACTTTTTCCATTTCACGCCGCAAAAATACGAAAAAAAGATGTAGCACACACCCATCGTCACACTAAAAAAATTGTCACAAGCCGAATTTAATTGTATTTTTGCAGCCCGAACAAAGGACGATGAATCTGTTCAAGAAAAAGAAACAAACGGAATACAAGGCGACATCCCTCACAGCGCTCACCTGGCAGCGTTTCAAGAAGGAGTGGGAGGGCATGGTGTCGCTTGGCTTCATCCTTTTGGTTACGTTGGTGGCGGTGTTGGGCTATCTCATTACGCCAGACAGTACGCCGTATTGTAACCACCAGCAGTTGGAAATCGCGTTGCGAAGTCCCGGTTTCACCGTCCGGGAATTGCAGGTGCGTCCGGAACACGACGTGCCTCGGGTGGGCTTTGTTCGCAAGATGCTTTTCGGGCAGCCGGCACAGTACCGCACCATTCCGGTCAGTGATGTCCGCCTGTCGGAGGATTCCATCTGGGTGCGCCCGTTAGAGCAGGATGAATGGATGGCCTTCTCCCGTCAGGATGTGGCCCCCCAACCGGTTATTACCAAACGTTTTCTGTTAGGTACCGACCGTTATGGACGTGATGTGCTCAGTCAGTTGATGTTAGGCACTCGTGTGAGCCTTTCCGTGGGCTTCCTGTCTATCTTCATCGCTCTTGTCATCGGCATTATCGTGGGAGCAGTGGCCGGCTATTACCGCGGACGGGTGGATGATGTGCTTATGTTTATAATAAATGTGGTATGGTCTATCCCGACACTGCTGCTTGTCATCGCTATCAGTTTCGCCCTGGGCAAGGGCTTCTGGCAGATTTTCATTGCCATTGGCCTGACCATGTGGGTGGATATCGCGCGTGTGGTGCGCGGGCAGGTCATCAGCCTCCGCGAGCAGGAGTTCGTCGAGTCGGGTAGGGCATTGGGATACTCCAATTTACGGATTATCTTCAAGCACATCCTGCCTAATATTACGGGCACGATCATTGTCATCGCAGCCTCCAATTTCTCTTCCGCTATTCTCACCGAAGCGGGCCTCAGCTTCCTTGGCCTTGGTGTGCAGCCTCCAACTCCTTCGTGGGGCATGATGATGAAGGAGAACTATGCCTATATCGTGCTCGACAAGGCATATCTTGCCTTGGTGCCCGGTGCAGCCATCATGTTGCTGGTTCTCTCCTTTATGCTGATTGGCAGTGCTTTGCGCAATGCAATGGATGTGCGGGGGTGAGGGGTTTAAATAAGTAATTAAGTAACTAAGTTATTAATTATTAAACTAATGGCTAAAATCTAATAGTCAACCCCATATCTCAAACTCCAAATCCCCAATCCCCAAACCCTGAAAAAAATTCTCCCTACCGACCGAGTGTGTTTGTTTTTTTTGTTTCTTTGCGGCGCAAAGTACTTTTAAGATTATATGAAAGAGAAAGAGGTCATTCAGACATTGGACGATATTCGCGATATGATGTCGAAGTCGTCACGTTTTCAAGCAGTTAGTGGTGTTTCTATCATTGTCGTCGGCGTTTATGCCTGCATAGCCAGCATACTCGGCTACTTGTTCATCGGTGCGCCCGACATGCTGCCCTTCCTATCCGGCAGGCAAGATGTTTTCCAACTTAACACCCCTTATCGCATACGTTTGGCTTGCTTGTTGGCGGTGGGTCTGTTTGTGTTGTCGCTGGCCACCGTGATCCTGATGGCCTACGCCAAGGCCCGTCGCCATGATCTTCGCTTTGTGGCTGACAAAAGGATGCTTCAGATGGCTTTCAATTTCCTTCTGCCGCTTGCGGTGGGCGGTCTCCTATGCATGGCTCTCATTCTGCAGGGCCACTATGGATTGACCTCCTCCATCATGCTTCTTTTCTATGGCCTGGCTTTAGTCAATTGCCAGCATTACACCTATCCTGTTTTGCGCTTCCTCGGGTATGCTGAGATTCTGCTTGGCATCATTGACTGCTTCTCCATCCATTACGCTTTGCTTTTCTGGTTTATCGGCTTTGGCTTGCTGCATATCTTGTTCGGCATATTTTATATCACTAAATACGATAAGGTGAAATGATTGCGGGTTTGGATGGTTTGAACAAGGCTTTTGAAAGCAAAGCACGTCTGGGCATCATGTCCGTGCTCGTGGCTAACGAGTTTGTGGATTTCACTACGCTTAAGGAATTACTGCAACTCACCGACGGGAATTTAGCCAGTCATACCCGAAGTCTCGAGGATCTGGGCTACATACGTTGCGAGAAATCCTTTGTGGGACGGAAACCCAACACCCGTTTCTATGCCACGGAAGCCGGTCGCACCGCTTTTGCCGACCATATCGCGGCATTGGAATCTTTTTTGAAAAACCAGAAATAGATTTGAATTTTTTTTATTTATACACTTTGTAATACAAAGTACTTTTTAATTATTAATCTTAAAAACAACAAAAATGATGAATGAAGAAAACAATGTGATGAATGGTTCGACGGTCACAACCCCCATGCCGTCGGGATTGCCGGAAATGAAGACGAAACCGGCATCCGGAAAGTCGAAACTCTGGCTGAAACTGCTGCTGATTGTCGTAATCAGTCTGGGATTGTTGATTCCCCAGCAGATGATGCTGCATTTGGTGAACGAACGGAACGATACGCTACGGGAGGCCGAGCGGGAGGTGGGCGGCAAGTGGAGCGGCTCGCAGCGCATTGCGGGCCCGGTGATTTGCATCCCGCCCCTGAAGAAAGACGGCAACAGCCTGTACATTCTGCCCGAGAACCTCTCGGTGCGGGGCGATGTGCAAGTGCAGACCCTGAAGAGAGGCATCTTCGACATCACGGTGTTCGCCGCACCGTTAGACATCCAGGGTGAGTTTGTATATCCTGATGAACTCTCTTCGTATGCATTGAACAAGTATGATCTGACGCGGGCGCACCTTCTGGTCGGTGTACGCGACTTGCACGGCCTGACGGAGAATGTGACCCTGCAATGGGGTAATAACTCGTATCCGATGAAGTCGGATAGGGAAGCCGGGTTGGGTTCTGTGCTCCGTTGTCCTGTGGATATGAAACCGATTTGGGACGGGCAGAAGGTTTCCTTCTCGCTCAAGTTGCATCTGAAAGGTTCCGAAGAACTCTATTTCGTCCCGGTGGGCAATTCGAACACGGTAACTCTGACCTCCAATTGCGCCACGCCGAGCTTCGACGGCAGTTATTTGCCGGTGAAACGCGAGGTGAGCGAGAAGGGCTTCACGGCTTCGTGGAAGGTATTGGCGTTGAACCGCGATTTCTCGCAGGTGGTCATTGATTGGGGCAACTCCGTTCGCGAGTCGGCTTTCGGGGTGAACATGAAGGTGCCCGTGGAGCAGTACCAGCAGACCACCCGCGCGGTGAAGTACGCTTTCCTGATCATCGTGCTTACCTTTTCGGTGGTGCTGTTTGTGGAAATCCGCAAGGGCAAGCATATCCACCCGGTGCAATACCTGTTGGTGGGACTGGCGCTCATACTTTTCTACACGTTGCTGTTGTCGTTTTCCGAGCATATCGCCTTCCTGTGGTCGTATGTGATTGCCTCGGTGATGACGGTGGGGCTGATTACGGCCTATATGGCGGCGGTGCTGAAGATACGCAAGACGGCGTTTGCCATTGGGGCGCTGCTGTCGGCAATATACCTATTTATATATGTCTTGCTGCAATTGGAAAGCTACGCTTTGCTGGTGGGCAGTGTGGGCCTGTTCGTCATCTTGGGCTTGGCAATGTACGCATCGCAGAAGGTGAACTGGTATCAGGAGTAGATTCCTGAATGGATTGTTGAAGGCTGGCCCTGATTCGGGGCCGGCCTTTTTTAAACTTTCCCCTTCCCGTCATATCTACACGCGCCGTTCGCAAATATTTTTGTATTTTTGCGGCCGTTTAGAATTAAACAATAAATCCATACGACAATGAAGAAAGTATTAACCATCGGATTGTGCCTGTTGTTTGTAGGTGGCACATTTACCGTAAAATCCCAAGAAGAGATGACGAAAGATCAGAAAACCAGTTACGCTATCGGTGTCAATTTCGGTACGCAGGTGAAAAATGACGAAGTCCCATTGGTAATGGACGACTTCATAAAGGGTGTTCGCGATGGCATGGCCGGCGAGAACAAGTTCACAGACCAGCAGATGCAGGAGATTTTCATGCAGTTCCAGCAGGATATGCAGGCCAAGCAGCAGGCCAAACAGGCCCAGCAGGCCAGCAAGGCAGTAGAGGAAAAGGCCAAAGGACAGAAATTCTTAGAGGAAAACAAGAAAGATCCTAACGTGAAGGTCACGGCTTCCGGCCTCCAGTACAAAGTAATCACCGATGGCAAGGGTGAGAAACCCTCCGCCACGAGCAAGGTGACGGTGAAATACACCGGCAAGCTCATCGACGGTACGGTGTTCGACTCCACGGACAAGAACAACAATGGCGAGCCCATCTCCTTCGGTCTCAACCAGGTGATTCGCGGGTGGACCGAAGGCTTGCAGCTGATGTCCCCCGGCTCTAAGTACATCTTCTACATCCCCTCCGACCTCGCTTACGGCGACCAGGGTGCCGGCAATCTTATCCCCGGCGGCGCGACGCTGATTTTCGAAATCGAATTGATTAGTTTTGAATAACACAGAAGGGTAGGTGAGCGCCTACCCTTTATTATACCCTAAACATGAATATGATGAAAAAGATATGCGCCTTGTTGTGCTTCCTGTTCTGTGTCGGCCTGCTGACGGCCCAGGTGGAGCAGGACTGCGGCGCGGTGGATTGTCCGGGCCGCTGCGGCCGCTTCATTGACCAAAACGGCGACGGCTTCTGCGACAGGGGAAGACTCTCCTCGCAAATGAACACGGTGACGGAGGAGGTGACGCCTGTTGCGGCAGAGGAACATTCTCCGACTCCCGCGCATCATGTGACGGCAACAAAGCCTGATTACCCGTCGGCGGCATCCCCGGCCACCAAGAAAGAAGAGGCGGCTGTTGTGGAAAATGAAGCGTTCGAACCGCTCGATCCCATCGTCGAGGATGACTTCTCGCCTTCGGCACCCGTGGATCTTCCCAAGGAGAAGAAACCGTACGACCTGATATGGATTTCCGTCGTTACGCTGGGCTTATATGCCCTCACGTTTGTTTTGGTGAAAACGGGCCGCATGAAGCTGGCTACCCACCGCAAAATCTGGAACTTCCTCTTGCTGATCACCTTCCTGGTCTCGTGTCTGTTTGGATTCTTCCTGGTTATTCAGATCAACTATCACATTGCCTGGAATGCACTTGCCACCATCCGCTACTATCATGTGCAGTTCGGCATCGCCATGACGATTGTGGCGGTGCTGCATGTCTTGTGGCACATACCCTATTTCAAGACCTATTTCAAGAAAAAAAAGGACGAATAGATTCAGAAAGGTCGAATAGATTCATCGGGAGGGATTTTTTCTCTCCCGTTTTTTTTGTATCTTTGCCGCCTGAAAAACCAAACCTGAACCTATGTCGAAAGATACCCCCGATGTTGACGAGGAGGTGGTCCTCCCCGACAACGAACCTGAAACCTCGGATCTTCATAAAGTCATCTACGTCCAATCCATGTACAAGGAGTGGTTCTTGGACTATGCTTCATACGTTATTCTGGACCGTGCTTTCCCGGATGTGTACGACGGGCTTAAGCCGGTGCAGCGCCGCATTCTTCATTCGATGGACGAGTTGGAGGATGGCCGTTACAACAAGGTGGCCAACGTGGTGGGCAACACCATGAAGTACCACCCGCATGGCGACGCCTCCATCTACGCCGCCTTGGTCCAGTTAGGCCAGAAAGGACTGGTGATTGACACCCAGGGAAACTGGGGTAACATTTTGACCGGCGACCCGGCTGCTGCTGCCCGTTACATTGAGGCACGCCTCTCCAAGTTCGCCTTGGAGGTTGTCTTCAACCACAAGACCACCGAGTGGCAGGTCTCCTACGACGGGCGCAACAAAGAGCCCATCGCGCTGCCCATCAAGTTCCCGCTGCTGCTCGCGCAAGGCGTGGAGGGTGTGGGCGTGGGCATGTCCACCAAGATTCTGCCGCACAACTTCAACGAGCTTATCGACGCCTCCATCCACATCCTGCGGGGCGAGGAATTCGAGCTCTATCCCGATTTTCCCACGGGCGGCACGGCGGATGTGAGCCGCTACAACGACGGCGCACAGGGCGGCAAGGTGCGCAACCGCGCGAAAATCAACATCGTGGATAATAAGACGTTGGTCATCACGGAAATACCCTACGGCACCACGACGGGCAAGCTGATCTCCGAATCCAAGAGCTCCATTACTGCCGCTGTGGAAATGGGTAAGCTGAAAATCAAGAAGATAGACGATAATACCGCCGAGCATGTGGAGATATACCTGCATCTGCAGGCGGGTGTCTCCCCCGATCAGACCATCGACGCCCTCTACGCCTTCACCGACTGCGAGATCACCTATTCCACCAACGCCTGCGTGATCTGGAACGGCAAGCCTGTCTTTACCAATGTGAAGGAGATTCTCCGCATCAATACCGAGAACACGGTGAATCTGCTCCGCCGCGAGCTGGAAATCGAGTTGGACGAGCTGAAGCAGAAATGGCACAAAATCTCTTTGGAGAAAATCTTCTTTGAGAAAAAGATTTACAAGGAATTGGAAAAAGAGAATGTGGAATCGTGGGAGGTACAGGTGGACAACATCGAGCGTGCCTTCGATCCCTACCGTTCGCTCTTCCGCCAGGAGATCACCCGCGAGGATGTGCTCGCCCTCTGCGAGAAACCGGTACGCAAGATCTCCATCTTCGACATCAAGAAGGCCGAACAGGATATCGCCGACCTGGAACTGGCGATGGATGAGGTGCAGAACCATCTCGACCATCTGATCGACTATGCCGTCAACTATTTCCGCCAACTGAAGAAAAAATACGGGGCCGGTCGCGAACGCCTTACCGAACTCAAGAGTTTCGACAATATCGTGGCTTCCACGGTGGCGGTGGCCAACCAGAAACTCTATGTGGACAAGAAGGAGGGCTTTGTGGGTACCGCTCTGAAAAAGGACGAGGGCGTGGAGTATGCCTGCGACTGCTCTGACCTGGACGAGATCATCGTTTTCCATGAGAATGGGAAATTCTCCATCAGCAAGGTGGCCGGCAAGCATTTCTTCGGCAAGAACATCATCCACGTGGAGGTTTTCAAGCGGGGCGATGACCGGCGCATTTACAATATGGTCTATCAGAACGGCACCAACGGTCCGGCCATGGTGAAGCGTTTTGCCATCGGCGGCATCTCGCGCGACAAGGAGTACGACCTCACCAAGGGCAAGCCCGGCTCCAAGGTGCTCTATTTCACCTCCAATCCCAACGGCGAGGCGGAAGTGATACGCGTGAAACTGAAACCCAAACCCAAACTCAAGAAGAAGGAATTTGATTACGATTTCAGCCAGCTGTTAGTGAAGAGCCGTTCCGCATTGGGCAACCTGCTGACGCATTATCCCATCGCGCACATCTCGATGAGCCAGGAGGGCGTCTCCACGCTGAGCGCCATCAACGTCTATTACGAAGAGGCGGTGATGCGTCTCAATAACGATGGCCGTGGAACCTTGTTGGGTGCCTTTAAAGAGGATGATAAGATTTTAACGGTTTATAAATCAGGAAACTATCGTGTAATTGGCTTTGATCTGTCCAACCATTTTGATGATGACTTGGGGATGATCCGGAAGTGGAATCCGAACTTGCGTATCACGTTGGTCTATTATCAGAAAAAGGAGGACAAATATTTCATGAAGCGACTCGCGCCCGACGACATGCGCAAACGTGTGGACTTTGCACCGGACGACGGCGACACGACCATCATCGGCATTTCGGTGGATTACCTGCCGCAAATCAAAGTGGTTTACAGGGAGAAAAAAGCGGAGGAGGACAGTGAGGAAATCATTTCTTGTGCTGAATTTGTTGAGGTCATGAGCTCCAAAGCTCGTGGCAAGCGCATCAACTACCCGAATATCAAGAAGGTGGTCTTCATTGAACCGCTGCCCTATGAGGAACCGGAAGAGGAACCGCAGGAGGAAGAAGAACCGGAAGAGGAGAAGAGTGTTGAGAATGTGGATGATGCAGTAGCCAAAGCCATTTTCAAGGATATTACGGTGGAAAAAACAGACAAAACGCCTTCGCCGGAGGATGAAGGCGACCAACTGAGCCTTTTCTGATGGCTGCTTACAGGACATATACGGCTGTGTGTTCCCGGCACGTGTTGCTGGCGACAGTCGTTGTGCTTCTTCTGCTGTCGGCTTGTCGTCATGTGGATCCCCCAACGCCGTACAATATTCCGATACCACCTGGTTTTCCGACTCATTTGAACATCCCCGCCGACAATCCGATGACGGAGGAGGGCGTGGCGTTAGGCCGGATGCTTTTCGAAGACCCGCATCTGTGTGGTTACCAAGGCACAAATCCTGACTCCTTGATGTCGTGTGCCACTTGCCATGTAAGAGCGCATAATTATGATATAGGTACTGACAATCCCCGCTTTCCGGACGGAGTGGCGTGCGGTCGCACGACCGGCATCGCCACCCGCCACAATGTGATGCCGCTCATGAACTTGGTTTTCAATCAGGAAGGCTATTTCTGGAACGGAAGCGTGAACGCGCAGAATCCCAATCCGCAGATGCGTACCATTGAAGATGTTGTGCGTATGGCGATCGTGGCTCCCGATGAGATGTGCGGCACTGAGGCGGCAGCAGTGGCGGCCATCCGGGCTGACAGCCGCTATCCCGAAATGTTCATGAAGGCTTTTGGCTCGGAAGGAATCACTATGGAACGCATCCAAAAGGCCATCGCGCAGTATGTGCGTTCGTTAGTGTCGGCCAACGCCAAGTTCGACCGTTATCTGCAAGGCAAAGAGCAGCTCACCCCGCAGGAACTGCACGGCTATGTGCTGTTTACCACGGAAGAGGGGGCCGACTGTTTCCATTGTCATGGCAGTGACGGCTCGCCGCTTTTTACTACTAATTTGTTTTATAACAATGGGTTGGATGCAGCCTTTACGGATGATTACGACCGTTTTGGCTATACGGGCGATCTTATGGACAGGGGGGCGTATCGAGCTCCCTCGTTGCGCAATGTGGCTGTGTCGGCGCCGTACATGCACGACGGGCGCTTCAAGACCTTGGACGAAGTGCTGACCTTTTACAATGAGGGCCTCCAGTATTCGCCCTGCGTAAGCCCGTTGATGCACAAGGTGCAGGAGGGTGGGCGGCACCTTTCGCCATCGGAACTGGCGGATCTGAAAGCCTTTCTGGAAACGCTGACGGATGAGGAGTTTTTGGAGAAATGAAGATAATATGTTTAAACTAAGATTGATAAAGATTTTCCTGCCGCTTCTCTGCCTCACCTTTGGGCAGTTGGGCGCACAGATTCAGGAGCCTCTGCTGCCCACCACGGAGAAACTGTACGATGTTTTCCGCACACCGGAGAACCGTTACCGTCCCATGGTGCGCTGGTGGTGGAACGGCAATCGAGTGGATTCCGCCGAGCTGGTGCGCGAGCTGCGCCTGCTGAAGGAGGCTGGCATCGGCGGGGTGGAGATCAACCCCGTGGAGTTCCCACGCCGCACCGACAGTCTGAATATCCCCGCGCTGGACTGGCTCAGCGACCCTTGGATGGACATGCTGCGCGTGACCTTCAACGAGGCGGAACGTTTAGGGATGACCTGCGACCTGATTGTGGGCAGCGGCTGGCCCTTCGGCGGCGAGTTCGTGCCCGAAAACGACCGAAGCACCATCCTTATGAACTACACCAAGGCGGTGACAGGTCCCTGCACGGTGGAAATGCGCGAGGCCGACATCTTTGCTGAAGCCGACCCGCACGTCAATTCCTCTTATAAGGGACATACGTTCCATTTGTACAACATGTTGCTGATACCCACGCCCTGCAACAACCTCTTGGACGTGCGCTCGCTCGCATCCACCCGTGACGCGGATGGTGTCTATCGTTTCAATGTGCCAGCGGGCAGTTACACGATTTCGGCTCTGGTGGTCATCCGAGGCTTCATGGCCGTGATGAACGGTGCCCCCGGCGCATCGGGCCCCGTGGTCGATCACTACAACCGGCAGGCCGTGCGCAACTACTTCGAACACATGTCTTCCGCTATCGAAAAGCATCTTGGCAAATCATTGTCCGCACATTTAAGGGCTTTGTTTATTGATAGTTTTGAATTGGAAGGCGCCAACTGGAACGACCGTTTTGCCGAAGACTTCCAAAGTCGTTATCATTATGATGTGACGCCCTATCTTCCGTTTTTTCTGCGCAAAACCAAAGGCATGGGCGATCCGGTGAACTATCTGCCGCCGGTAGAAGTGGGTGAAGCCCAGCAAGATACGGTGGAGCGCGTGCGGTATGATTTCGAGCAGTTGAAGGCGGAGAAACTTTTGGTGATGTTGCGGGATTTCAACGCTTGGTGTCACGCGCACGGCGTCCGCTCACGCGCCCAGGCCTACGGGCGCAACCTTTTCCCGCTGGAAAGCAGCCTCATGGTGGACATCCCCGAGTGCGAATCCTGGACCATGACCTGGACCCGCCACAAGTTAGGCGAGGAGATGTCGGAGAAGGATTACCGGAAGGGTAGGGCTTATACGATGGTCAATAAATATGTGTCGTCGGCGGCGCACCTGGCCGGGAAGCCCCTCGTGAGCTGCGAGGAGATGACTAACACCTACACGGTCTTTAACATGACCCTGCAGCAGTTGAAGATCGGCGGCGACCAAACTGCCATCTCCGGCGTGAACCATACGGTCTTCCACGGCTTCAACTACTCGCCGCCGCAAGCGCCGTTTCCGGGGTGGATCCAGTACGGGGCCTTCTACAACGAACGCAACAACTGGTGGCCCTATTTCCGCAAATACACCGACTACAAAGCTCGCTTGTCGGCTGTGCTCCAGAATGTTACCTATCAGGCTGACATTGCCATCCTGAACCCCATCGGCGACATGTGGAGCACCCTCGGCATGCAAAACGAACCGTTTCCGTCACGGACCATAGTGCCTTACAAGACGTTCATTTGGGAGGCTGTCAGCAAGTGCGGCGGTGACGCCGATTATGTTACGGAAAGCATTTTGAAGAACGCTGAAATCCGTGACGGACAACTATGCTACGGCCCTTGCAAGTACAAGTTGTTGATTTTGACCAATGTGGAGAGAATCACTCCCGAGGCGGCGCATAAAATCCTCGATTTCGCGCAGCAGGGCGGTCGTGTGCTCTGCATCGAAACCGTGCCCGACAGGTCATTGGGCATGTATGTGGCCCCGCCTATCGACAACCATCAGGCGGACAGCATCGTACACGCTTGCATGGCCCGTCTGCAGGCGATGGACAGCACCCGCTTTGTCTTCGCCCATAAGCCGGACAGCAATTTTCTGAACTGGTATCAAGGGCTGATGCAACATTATAATTTGCCTCATGTCTTGGAAATTGACCATCCCAATCCCTATCTGATGCAAAACCATTATCGCACAGCGGATGGTAGCGATGTCTTCTTCTTCGCCAATGCTAATTGTTATAATGACGTGGAAGTGAATGTGTTGGTGGATTCGTCTGTCTTGTTCTCCAATGGAAAGAATAGACGTTCATTATACCGTTGGGATCCGGAGACCGGCTCTGAAACCCCGTTTTGTTTTTCGGAGTCGGAAGACAGACTGTTCTTGTCATTGAAGCCCGCTCAATCGCTCATGTTGGTTTTCCGGAAAAAAGGAAATCTGCAGGAAGGATGTGTAAGCCATGCCATTCCGCAGGGGTCGTTGCCTGAGAAATACAGTGTGTGCAAGGTGATTCCGCTGTCCGCTGATTGGAATGTGCAATTCCGTCATAGTCTCTTGGATACGGTTTGGACCATCCGGATGGATTCCTTGAAGGACCTCAATAAGATTGACTCGCTGCGCACTTTCACCGGCAGGGTGGTGTATAAAAAAGATTTTTATATAAAAAAATTATCGGGAAAAAGGCTGTACGGATTGGTTTTGGGCTTGGTGGAAGGCGTGGCGGAACTCTATGTGAATGGAACTTGTCTTGACACCCTTTGGTATTGCACTCCTCAAAAATATGAGATTGGAAAATATCTGCATAAGGGAAAAAATGAACTTGAAGTTCGGGTTACGACCACCATGGGCAACTATCTGAAAACGTGGACGGAACGTCCGGATGTGCAGCATTGGGTGAACCGGAAGGGTAGGGAGCAGTGGTGGCAGCCGATGGGTTGGGTGGGCCCGTGCCGGTTGTATGAGGTTATGAAAATCGACAAGATCCGGGTAAGAATCCCGTAAAAAAGGAGCTATGAAAAAATGTTAAATATGAGCGGAATGCGGGATGTTAAACAAATTAATTGTATTTTTGCCGCCAGTTTTGAAAATTAATCAATAAAATCAGATAAAATGAAAAAACAGATTTCTTTGTGGATGACTCTCATCCTGTTGTTTGGAACCGTTGTCACGTTTGCACAAAAGCCGTTTGCCGGCACCATCACGTTTGAAACCACAGCCGAAGGGACGGATGATCCTAATATTGCCGCACAGCTGTCCGAGCTCTCCCAGGAGGTTATTGTGATGGGTAACAATACCCGCACGAATATGAGCCAGCCCGGCATTGATGTCATTTCAATCTCCAATGGTGACTATAATCTGAAAACCACGGTGATCGACATCCCCGGATATGGCAAGTATTATATCGAGCAGGATGCTGAAAAACTGAAAAAGGCTTTTGAAACGGTGAAATTCGATTACAAATACACCGACGAAACCAAAACCATTGCCGGATACAATTGCAAGAAGGTGAATGTTACGGCCACAGATCTGGAATCGGATGAAGAGAGCACGGTAGTGCTTTGGGTGACAGAGGATCTGATGACGGGTGCTAACATTAATTTCGGCGAATATCCTGGCTTGAAAGGCTATGTGATGCGTACGGAAGTAAAAAGAGAGGTGGAAGGTAGCGAGATCACGATCATTGTGCAAGCCACTTCGGTGAAACCCGACAAGAAAGTGAAACCCACGACATTCCTTCGTCCGTCGGATGCTAAGTCTTTTGATGATGCTCCCGAAGATTTGAAGAAGATGCTCGGTATGGGCGGGGACGACGAGGAGTAAAACGCAAAAGGTATATCCTATGGAAAACACCTGGCGTGCCTTATCCGCTCAGGAAATTGAGCAGTTGGAAAAACAACTCAACAGTGCCGACGACTGGAACTTGGTTTCAGTCGTTGACGCTTTTAAGGCAGATGGTATTCACCGTACGCATTTCGGCGGGAATGTCTTTATTGGAGCCGATGTGCGGATTGCAAACGTCGGTCATTTGGCTGGTTACCGCCTTGAGGAGGGGTGCTGCCTGCAGAATGTGGGCGAGCTTTCCTTCACGGGCTATCGCTTTGATTTTCCCGTGGAGATCTGCAACGAGGACGGCTCGCACACGATCACCGCTTGTCCGGATATGACGACGACGGATGCTTGTCTGGCCGCTATCGTTGCGGCGGACCATCCCTTGCGCTCCATTCGAGCCTCCGCGGCGGCGTATGCGGCTATGACCGTGGGCGTTATTGGCCGCGGAACGCTAATCCGCAACGTGCAGGCGGTGCGCGATTGCTATGTGGGCGAGAACGCGCTCCTGTCGGAATGCACGCTGGTGGAGAATCTCTTTGTGCACTCGTCCGCCGACGAACCCACGCGCTTGGGTGCCGGCGTGATTGCCCACAATGCGGTCTTGGGATTGCAAAACGAGATTGATACACACGCTGTTGTGCGCAATGTGGTCACCGGAAGCCATGTGTCGCTGACCGACGGCTTGCGGATCTCGCACACGGTGGTGGGCGACAATTCGCACCTGGCCTGCTGCGAGGTGCTCCATGCGCTGATATTCCCCTTCCATGAGCAACACCACAACAACTCGTTCCTTATTGCTGCGAGATTGCAGGGGCAGACCAATGTGGCCGCTGGTGCCACCCTGGGATCCAACCACAACGGACGTATGAACGACTGCGACCTGGTGGCAGGGCGCGGCTTCTGGCCCGGATTGTGCGTCTCGGTGAAATTCCCGAGCCGCTTCGCCTCCTATACGCTGATGGCCAAGGGCGATTATCCATACGAGATCAACCTCAAGCTGCCCTTCTGTCTGCTGAATAACAATGTGCATGACAATGTGTTGGAAATCATGCCTGCCTTTTGGTGGATGTATAATGCCTTCGCCTTGCGGCGCAATGCGCAGAAATTCGTCCAGCGCGACCATCGCAAAGTGGTCAGCCAGTATATACAAACATCGCCTCTTGCGCCGGATACGGTGCAGGAGATCATGGATGCGCTGAACCTGATGCGTCTGGAAGACGAAGCCCTGACGCAGGGGGTGGAGCGTTCCAAACGTGCGGTGCGTATCCTCAAGAAGTCGGAATCCGAAGCCGCCTATCGGGAAATGCTGCTGTATTATGTGGTGAATACCCTGAAAGTGGCATACGACAGCGATCCTCTCCAGCTGTTGCAGATGGTGAAACAGGCGGAACGGAAAGCATGGGCCAATGTGGGAGGTCAGCTGATGCTTCAAACGGAGGTTGACAAGCTGTTGCAGCAGCCCTCTCCCGACTGGAAGGCCTTGCATGAGCATTATCGGGAACTGTGGGAACGCTATGAACAGGACAACCGCCAGAATGCCTGTTTCGTGCTCAAGTATCTGTGCGATGCCAAGCCGAACCTTGAGAAATTGCAGATGCTCTTTAAGGAGGGCACGGAGGTGGCAGCCCGGTTTGAGGCCCGTGCCGATGCCGAGCGTGCGCGGGATCTGGCTGCGATAGGTGTGTTGTGATGATTGGTTTAGAGTTGAGAGATTAGGGTTTAGAGTTTTGTAGGAGTTAAGAAACTAAGAAGTTAAGAAACTAAGAAGTTAAGAACTAAAGAACTAAAGAACTAAAGAACTAAAGCTAATAGCTAACGGCCAACGGCTAACGGCCAATTGCCAATCCAACCCAATCCATCAGCGTTCCTCAAAACCGTTTCAGTGTTGCGCGATTGAAAGGGTCGAGGGTGAAAAGGTCGCCATCGGCGGTGCTGATGACGAGCAGGCCGTTATCCTTGGCGTATTGCATGGCGTCCCTGTCGTATTTGAGGGCCGCCATGGCCACGAACAACTCCTTGTCGTTGTATTCCGGGAAGAACGTTTTGAATCTGGGCATTTTTTCCAAAAAACGGTCAACGTCCCTCTTTCGGCAGTCGGTCTTCACCTCCACGGCAATGGCTTGCGTGGTGTCAATCAGAAGCAAGTCCACTTCAATGCCGGCTTGATTGTGGTGGTCGCTCTTCTTCAGGTTCGCTATGCAACGGTCGATGGCGAAGCCGGCTTCTTTGAACATTCGGATGGCGGACGGTGCCAGGATTCCCTCGGTGATATGCCCGGTGGTGGAGGTGAACTGGTCGGCCAACTGCCGGTATTTCTTGTCGGTCTCCTGCATCCGTCGGTCAGTCTCCTTCATTTGTCGGCTTGTTTCCTGTATCTGTCGGTCAGTCTCTTGCATCCGTCGGTCAGTCTCTTGCATCCGTCGGTCGGTTTCCTGCATCTGTAGTCGTGTCTCTTCCAAAGACTTCTTGCAGGAATCCCGAAATATTTCCAAATTGTGGCGTGTCTCTTTAATCTGCTCAGATACGGCGGACACGAACTCCTTAAGTTCGGCCCAGCTCATGTCCTGGGGGTGGATGGTAGATGTTTGCATAATTGGTTTGTTTATGATGATTAATGATTAGTTTTGAGTTGAGAGATTAGGGTTTAGAGTTTTGTAGGAGTTAAGAAACTAAGAAGTTAAGAACTAAAGCTAATAGCTAACGGCTAACGGCTAACGGCCAATTGCCAATCCAACCCAATCCATTTGCGTTCCTCAAAACCGTTTCAGTGTTGCGCGATTGAAAGGGTCGAGGGTGAAAAGGTCGCCATCGGCGGTGCTGATGACGAGCAGGCCGTTATCCTTGGCGTATTGCATGGCGTCCCTGTCGTATTT
>JAEEGG010001670.1_pt1 | contig 58995 bp, 41 predicted proteins | sample 9134161 | NCBI WGS metagenome assembly JAEEGG01 (sample SAMN16246543, study PRJNA631951) | gut metagenome | biome: gut microbiome; feature: rumen; material: CR-attached | host: Bos | place: Iran: Karaj | collected 2018-10
ATTAAAGTGGCACGCGAGCTGGGTTCAGAACGTCGTGAGACAGTTCGGTCTCTATCTATCGTGGGCGCAGGAGTTTTGCGTGGTGCTGCCACTAGTACGAGAGGACCGTGGTGGACAGACCTCCGGTATGCCGGTTGTGCCGCCAGGTGCACCGCCGGGTATCCGCGTCTGGTATGGATAAGCGCTGAAAGCATCTAAGTGCGAAGCCTTCCGCAAGATGAGAACTCCATTGAGGGTCGTTCTAGACGAGGACGTTGATAGGGTGCAGGTGTAAAGTCAGCGATGGCAAAGCCGAGCACTACTAATTGCCCGAACTCTTTCGCCTTGCTCAGCGACAGTTCTCTGTTCGCTTCGCTAGTGAATAGTGAAAAGTGAATAGTGAATAGTGCTGCGCAGTAAGAGTCATATTTTCAGGTGTTGGTCGAGGAATCGACATCGACAGCTTGCTTGTGGAGATAGTCACCCCATACGCGCTTGGTGAATGTCAGTGTCAGTTTAGTGGATTATTCACTGTTCACTATTCACTGTTCACTAGCGCAGCGTTATATCAGGTGGTTATTGCGGCGGGGTCCCACCTCTTCCCATTCCGAACAGAGAAGTTAAGCCCGCCTGCGCCGATGGTACTGCAATGCAATGCGGGAGAGTAGGAGGCCGCCACTTTTCAAGATGAGAGCCCTGGAGAGAAATCTCCGGGGCTCTTTTTTGTGCGGAAAAACTTGCAAGTCTCCCTAAAAAAACTTACCTTTGCATGGCGTTTCCACGTAATGCGAATAAAAACTGAACAGACATGACACATCCGAAAGGGACGATCAGGTTTTTTTTTTTGCTCTGTATGATGTCGGTCATACTGCATGTTGGAGCTCAGGAGCACATTTCCTCTGCCTCCGACTCTCAGGAGCACATTTCCTCTGCCTCCGACTATGCCCGCCTGTTTGTTGGGGTACTTGAGCCACAGTACCAACTCAGATTGTGGCATGACATACCTTATTATAATAACAAGCCGGACTTTTATTCAGGCCGTGTCAGTTATTATGGCGTGGTGTATGATGATGTACAACTACGCTTTGATCAGTTTATGCAGAGGATAGTTGTTCAAACTCCGGGGAGCAGCATTATATGTCTGCCTGAACAAGAGCACATCGACTGGTTCGAGATGGATGGTCACAGGTATGTGCATGATCCGGAGGACGGTACACGATATGCTAACCTGCTTTGCGACGGGCGCACCAATGGCATCCGACTATATCATAGTGTGTGGAAGATTGACAATGGTGACATGAGTTTCGGAACAATGAAACTGCTGAGGACACTCAGGACCTTGGAACATTATACACTCATCACTCCAGACGGGGACATGCATCACGTGAAGCGGTTGTCCGACGTCACGAAACTCTTTCCAGAACAGAAAAAGCAAATCAGGCAGACGGCGAGGAAAAATCATCTTTCCTTCTCAAAGAGCAAGCGCGAGAGTAGTCTTGTGAAGGTGGTGGAAAGCATCCCAGGCTCTCCGATAAATATTGAGGTAAGAGATCATCGTGAGGGGGAAGCGATTGAGGAGCGAAACGACGAGTGTGAGGGGAATTCACAACGCCACACTCTGCCTTTCAGAGAAGAGGTGAGTGAAAACCTGACCTCTCAACTTATCACTGGCATACCAGTCCTTGATAATGATACTGTGGCAGTGGCCTCGTCAAAGTCAAAGGTCTATGTAGTTCCTGGGGTGAAGAAGGCAAGGGCCAGTATTGCTGATGATCAGGAACTTGCCGAGATTGTGGTTGTTGGTGGTCGACCGTCGTCGGTAGACAACGTGATAATGGGTTCTGAGAAGTTCAAGCCCCAGCTGCTGAAGAACATTCCCTCAGCTTTTGGCGAGTCGGACATCATGAAGATTGTGCTCTCGCTGCCAGGTGTCACTACGGTTGGAGAAGCTTCAAGCGGTTACAATGTACGAGGAGGTGCAACCGACCAGAACCTGATACTTTTCAATGGAGGTACAGTATTTAATCCGTCTCACCTGTTCGGACTGTTCACGTCGTTCAATTCAGATGCGGTTGAGGATGTGGAACTGTTCAAGTCAAGCATTCCTGTAGAATATGGAGGCAGGATAAGCAGTGTGCTGAAAGTCGTCTCGAAGGAGGCAAATATGCAAAAGCTGACTGGTTCTGCCAGTATTGGTGTGCTCACCAGTAAGGCGAATGTTGAAATACCCATTGTCAAGGAAAAGATGTCACTGCTGTTGAATGGCCGTACGACCTACAGCGACTGGATACTGAAGAAGCTGCCGGAGAAAAGCGGCTACAAAGACGGTACAGCGAATTTCTATGATTTAGGTGGCGTGCTGACATGGAAGCTCAACAACCTGAACCGTCTGAAAATCAATGGTTATTGGAGTAATGACAAGTTCTCTTTCAGTTCGGATGATAATTACGGCTATCAGAACTGTAACATCTCAGCAGAGTGGCGTTCTATGCTGAGTGAGAAGATCACGGCAACGCTTTCTGCCGGACTCGACCACTACGACTATTTCAACGAGGACAGGGCAACGCCTTCCATGGCAGCCCGACTGAGTTTCGGCATTGACCAGCTGTGGGGCAAACTTCACATCCGTCAGCGCCTGACGGAAAAGCAGGTCATCTCATACGGTCTCTCCATGCAGCACTATAATGTGCAGACAGGAAAGTATGAGCCGGTGGGCGACGCATCCTTCATAAAGACAGACCAGCTGCAGCATGAAAAGGCATTGGAGAGCGCAGCATATCTCAGTTATGAATGCCCCCTCACCGAAAAGCTGACGGTTTCTGCAGGCTTGCGCTATTCCATGTTCAATGCCCTTGGTCCCCGCGACGTGAATTATTATGAAGACGGTCAGCTTCCGTCGGAGGAAACATTGATAGAGACTCGGCATGAAACAGGCATCATCAAGACCTATCATGCTCCTGAGATCCGTCTGTCGGCCCTCTATGCCATCAAGGAAAACATTTCCCTGAAGGTTGGCTTCAACACGATGCATCAGTATATCCATAAGGTGTCGAACACATCGATTGTGTCGCCTACTGACACATGGAAGCTTTCCGACCCAAATATCAAGCCGCAGAAAGGATGGCAGGCAGCTGCCGGTATCTATCACGAGACAAGGAACAAGAATTACGAGCTCTCTGCCGAAGTGTACTACAAGCACATTGACGACTATCTCAATTATCGCAATTCTGCCGTTCTGCTGATGAACCCGCACCTTGAGACTGATGTCATCTCAACCAAGGGGAAGTCATACGGCATAGAGCTACAGGTGAAGAAACCTGTGGGCAAGGTGAACGGATGGGTGAGCTATACCTTCTCGCGCTCCTTGCTCCGCCAGGATGACAAGAGGGTGAAAAAACCGCTGAACGATGGCGACTGGTATCCTTCCGAATACGACCGCCCCCATGAGGTGAAAGCTGTGCTCAACCTCAAGTTTACCGAGAGATACAGCCTTTCAAGCAACTTTAACTACGCCACCGGCCGTCCGACGACGCTGCCGACAGGCAAGTATTACAACACGTACCATCAGAAATTCATGCCCTATTATTCCGACCGCAACACATACCGTATTCCCGACTATATGCGTCTGGACCTTGCATTCAATATCGAGCCGACCCACAAACTCACCAGTTTCCTCCACACGTCGTTCTCCATTGGTGTTTACAACGCCCTCGCACGCAGGAATGCCTATAATGTCTATTATGTCAACGAAGGGAATACCATAAAAGGGTATAGACTGTCTGTGTTTGGCACTGCCATTCCATACGTCTCACTTAATATTCAATTCAACTAAGAAAGGTAAAAAGGTAAAAAAGTAAAAAGGTAAGAAAGATATGAAAGAGAAAGTATGTGGAAGTTCAAAGGCTTGGGGTATAAAGTTTTTGCCTTTTTACCTTTTTACCTGTTTACTTTTAATATTGTCTGGCTGTATTGATGAATACGAAGCGGACATTTCTGCTGAGGATTCCAACCTGCTTGTTGTCGAAGGCACGATATGTTCAGCGGAATGGAATAAGTTCTATCTGTCACGAACACAGGATATTAAGTCTTCATACGGTCCCAGGATGGTCACGGGGGCAAGTGTCTCTGTACACGGGAGCGACGGCTCTGAATACAAGGCCCAGGCCACCGACGACTATTACTCCTGCTGGATTGACCAGCTAAACCCTGACGTTGAGTATTATCTGCATATTGAAGCGGATGGCGAGGTCTATGAATCAGAACCTCAGCGGCCCCTCCGAACAGAGAATATTGCAAGCGTTGTCGGGGTGCAGAATACGCCAGATAGCCATATCGATGTGCTCGTCACCCCCGATACTCCCTTTGATGCAGACAAGACGAATTATTATTCCTGGTCATACATTGAGACCTGGGAAGTGCGTCCGGAGTACACTACCTACGTGTATTTCGACACAGAAAGAATGATGAAGGTCGATACCCTCGGCATGTTTCCTGACCGCGGATGGAGGAATGCCATAGGCTCGAATATCTTGGTTGAAGCCAGCACCCATTATGACGGCCACCACATCCAACAGCTCAAGCTTTACGACATTGACAACAGCGATGAGCGTCTCTTTTACAAATATAGCGGACTGGTGCAACAGCGTGCCATATCAAAGGATGAGTATGAGTATGAGCGTGCTCGGCGCCAAGCCAGTTCCGAGATGGGAGGATTGTTCACGCCGCTACCGTCTGCCCTGCCATCCAATATCCATTGTCTCACGGCACACAAATCTGCGATAGGCTTTATAGGGTGCGCGCTGAATACGGCTAAATACAGGTTTTTCTTCTATCCTCGTGATTTCTCTGTCAACCGCACTTATAAAGGTGACACCCGCGTCTGGCTCAAAAACTGTACTGAGGAGACATGCTTACGAATGGCCCTTCAGGGTATGTATCTCTGCGAATGGGATGATAACAGAATGAATGGCGGAGGACCGTTGAATACGGCGTGGGCAACAATTTATCAACTCGATGTCAGACAGAGAGGTGCCTATACGGAAGAGCCTGATTTCTGGTCATTGGATAATTAAAATGAGAAAAAGTATACATCAAATGGATAGTGCAACCAAACAACCCCTCCTTTGGAGGGACTTGGGGAGGCTTTTAGCCCTTTTACTTCTTTACCCTTTTACCTTTTTACCTTTAATTGCTGCGAGTGTTGAGACCGACCGCCCCTGGTATCTTGCCGGCGAGTCGATGGAAGTCAGCGTGACGGCCGCCAATGACTTGATTGCCTATGCCGAACTGTGTGATACCCATGGTTTGGCGGCAGGTATTGTGGTAGGTCTTAGGGGAGGGCAGGGAACAGGTATTATCGAACTGCCTTCCCACCTCCATAGCGGGTACTATGTGTTGTCGGTCTATACGCGCGACGACTCCCATGTGTCTCACCAGCTTGTGGCTATCGTGAATCCGCTTCACAAGAGTATAGATGACGACATCAAGTGGGTGACGGGTGACAGTTGTTGGGTGACGGGTAATGGTACTGCCGATCTGGTAAGCCAGAAGGATGTTGATGAGTGTGAGACAGAAGGACATATCATCAAGGCGCGTGTCAGCAATGTCTGTGACGGCAAGACGTACGAAGGCAGCCAGATTCATCCTTCCTTAAGCATCATAGGCAAGCAGATACATTATTTTGAGGGAAAGATGGTTGGCGACTCCATAGCTGTCTTTTACACTTACGGCATCCATGGCAAACTACCGTTGGTGCTCAGTGCCGTGACATCTACCGGCGAGAGCCTGCCCATTGAAATGATAAGTCCCTTTGCCACCCTGCTCCCCAAGCGACTTCCTCATCTCGAGTTCCATTACAAGCGCAGCGAGGTGGAAAGCCGCTCCTTAGACATGCAGCGGCATCAAATAGCTATTACACCTGCCAAACGTGAAATCAAGTTGGGTGATAACGCCGACGACACGGCAGAAGAAGGAAAGCCATTGCCCTACGACGAAACCATACATGGCATCCACCCTTATCTCTCCTACAATCTTGACGAGTACCGTCAGTTCCTGACTATCAGGGAGGTGCTGCTTGAATATGTGCAATGCGTCTCGAAAAGGAAAATCAATGGACGGCAACAGCTGATGGTCCAAACGGAACTGGACCAGTACAACAAAACCTTACCCTCATTGGTCCTGATTGACGGCATGCCAGTCTTGGACACAGAACGGCTTCTGAACTATGATGCCCGACGTGTTCATTATATCAACATCTACGGCGACCAATTCACATTCGGCCGTGGCGTATATAGTGGTATACTGTCGTTTATCACACGCTCTGGGCGACTAACCAACTATCCAACCGAGCCCAACGTTCAGTATCTGGTGTATTCTTTCCCCAAATACAAGTAAATGCGGAATCAAAAAAGCCCCCGACTTTCTCAAGTCAGGGGTTCGGTTTCCCCCCTCCCTTTCTCCCACCTGAAGGTTCTCTCTTTGAGAGTGTGGCGTTGCAATGGAGTGTGGCACGCAATGGAGGGGGCTGGAGGGAGGCTTGGAGGGGGTTAGGGGGTAGGCTGCTCGGCCTGCTTCTTGGCCTCGCGGACAGCCTTGGCACCGTAGAGCGGGTTGCCCTTGCTGTCGAGAGCGACGTCGCGCATCTGCCAGGTAACCTCCGAGATGGCCTCGGCGACCTTCTTCTTACCGACCTTGATCTTGTCGGGGGTGAACAGGAGCTTGGTGGACTTCAGGTGCTCGGCCTGGTTCCAGTCCTCCAGATGGTTGACGGCCTTCGAGGACAGGCCGGGCTTGAAGATGCCGAGGCCGTCGATCTTGACCTTGCAGCCCATGCCGAGGAAGTGCTTGATGGCCTTGCCCATCTCGTCGATGACGGCCTTGCAGTCAGAGCGCTTCACGCTGGCCTGCTCCTGGATAAACTCTGCGACCACGTTGAGGTCGACAAACTCGTCGGGATAAACCGGACGGGCGGTGTACTTGCCGAAAATCGGCGAGTGCTCGTTGTTGTTCTTTGCTAAAGCGTAGTAGTTCATAATTTTGAATGTTGAATGTTGAGTGTTGAATGTTGAATTGTCGGCTTACGCCGATTAAGAATTAAGAATTTAATTTGGATGGAAAGAAATCAGAGGTGGGCGTACTCGGTGGCGGCGTCGAAGCAGGGACAGTCCTTGCTGACTCCAGGGAGGTCGCGGTGGCCGATGATCTGGGCGTCGGGGTAGTCGATCTTCAGACTGCGCAGGAGGGCGAGCAGCGCTCTCTTCTGGGCTTCGGTACGGGTGTCGTCGTGACGGCCCTTGGTGGTGATTCCGCCCTCGTAGCAGACGCCGATGGAGTGTTGGTTGTAATGACGGGCGTGGGCTCCGACAAGGTTCTCGTGGCGGGTCTGGTAGAGTTGGCCGTCGCGGGTAATGTAGTAGTGATAGCCGGTGAACCCGAAGCGTGCCTGATGGCAGGCGATGAGCTTGGTAACGGGGAAGGGACGGTCTTCGCGCGTCGCACTGCAGTGAATGACGATAAGGTTGATGGTTCGCATAAAACAGAAATTTAAATGTTAAGAATTAAACTTGGATGGAATGAAATCAGCTGGAGTTCTTTCTTCATCGCTACACCATGCAGCTCTGGGTGAGGAAGGAGCTTGCGGCGGCGGTGAGTACGGTGATGATGAACTGGATGATGGTCTTCCAGGTGTTGGACTTTTTGTTTTCGCTCATAGTTGTAAGAATAAAAGATTAAAATAATAAAAGGTTTAGGGTTGATTGATTTAGTGATCGGGTTTGGGGCGTCCTCTGCAGCGGCATCGCCTTTTACCTTTTCATATTGCAAAGGTACTAAATCCGCCAAACCCATTGTCCGCATTCTGCACCTTCAGTCCTTATTCGTCCGCTTTTGTCCGCATTCTTTTAAGTAAAGGAAATTCGTATAGGCCCCCAAAAAAGAGTGACCTAAGATAAGACCTGCAGACAGCAGGTTTTATCTTAGGTCTGAATAGATTTTACCCCAAGACAAGGCGTATATTATCAATTTGACAGAGTCTCTTTTGTATCAGGCAAGAACTATTCCTGCGCAGCCACTCTCAAAGCGAGGAAAGCGTCTTTCAATGCTTGTGAGACGGAACTTGTCGGTTCTTTCAGCACCAGCTCCTGATAGTTGTCGAGGAACTGGACGCGGCGACGGTGGAAGAAGTGTAGGAAATGGCGGAGGAAGCCGATGCCGTCGAGGATAACGACCTCGGTGCCCATTTCGCGATAGAGGCTCTTTGCGTAGTCGTTCACCTCGCGGTCTATCGGCTCAGTGGTGATGAATATATAGTTGTCGATGTGTGAGCCATGCTTGCCGATTTTCTCGATACCCTTCTCTATGTCGGTCTTCAAAACGGCCTTGCTCTTCATTTCGTAGCAAGTGACGGTATTCTCTTCTGTCAAAAGCGTAATCTCCACATCGCCCAAAGCCCCCGTCTGGCGGTCGGCGGCCTGATGTGACAGTAGCTCCTTTGCCCTTTCGCCCACCAAGTCTTTCACCGAAGCATAGGCAGCGGCAACGGCAAGCACTGGCAGGCGGCTGGAGTTTTTGCAACGGAGATGCTGCTCTATGAGCGTGACGATTTCCTCAGACGAGAGCATAGTGAGGTCGCTTCCTGCCTTTATCTGTGCAAGCTGGTCATGAAGCCTCTGCTCGTTCTCCTCCTTGATGATGATAAGATTGCGGATGATTTCGAGAAGCACCAGCTCTGCCTTCTCGGGATAAAGCTCAACATAGTCTATCACGTCCATCATCTGATAATATGGCTCGGGCGGTCGGCTGTTGTCGAACATTTCACGAGCCAAAGGACGGTTGATGGTTCGGAACGATGGCGTAAGGAATGCCGTGGTGGCGTTGCAGGGCAATTGATACTTCAAGACGTATGGTTCAACAATGCGTTCGTCGTAGCCTCTGCCCTCGTAGGCATCTTTTCCACCCAGCGCGGTCGTGGGCTTGCGCAGGCTGATGTGTGGCTTTTCAATCTTGGCAGCCAGCCCCGACATCAAATATCTAATGGGAGCCTTGACTTTCGGATTGCGACAAATGTCGTACAATGTCTGCCCGATGCGGGCTTCTACAAAACTTTTCTTCCGCTTGGCGGCTTTCTTGTGAAGTTTCTCGAAATCCATAATGTTGACGTTTTGCCCGCAAAGACGGTGTAAGCCGAACGCAGAAGGAATTGTTCTTATGCTGAGGCGCTGCCCGTCTTCGCACTCTTTTCGAGTGCAAAATTACAAAAATAATTCGTTAAACAACGTTTTTCCCAAATTAATTTGTATCTTTGCACCGGTTTTCATGGTCAAACGGTAATTATGACGGCAGACAACAGCAAGGATATTCGCACCGTATCGGTTTTCTCGGGTGCTGGCGGCTTGGACATCGGGGCTATTCAGGCTGGTGCCAAAGTTATCTGGGCTAACGACGTCATGAAGGAGGCTTGCCAGACCTACCGTGTGAACATCGGCGACCATATCGTCTGCGGAGACATTAACGAGAAGATGAAGGAGCTGGACGGTCTCAGCGACATTTCGCTGGTTATCGGCGGTCCTCCATGCCAAGGGTTTTCTGTCGCTGGAAAGATGGACGCCAACGACAAGCGCAGCCAGCTCATTTGGAGTTACCTTTCTGTCCTCGCTATGCTGAAGCCCCGCGCCTTTGTCATGGAAAACGTCAAGGCACTCGGCACACTTCAAAAGTGGGAGGGTACGCGAGACCTCCTGATTCAGTCTATGCGCGACCTTGGTTATTCCGTTAATTTCATCGTGCTCAATGCCAAGGACTTCGACGTTCCCCAAGCCCGTGAGCGTATCTTCATCGTCGGGTTTCGGGGGAGTTCAAATCTCGTTCCCGATCTCGCCAAGATGATAAAGCCCTATCGCAAACCTGCTAAAACTCTTCGCGAAGTGCTGCTGACGCTCGACCGTGCCGGCACAGGCAACAATTTAGATGTCTGTCGTGCAAGAATCACCCTTGCTCACAATCCCGTGCTACGAAAGACTCCATACGCCGGCATGATTTTCAACGGCCTCGGTCGTCCGCTCCGTCTTGACAGCTATTCCGCCACACTTCCCGCGTCGATGGGAGGTAATAAGACTCCTATTATCGACGAGAACGAACTCTACAGCCACGCAAAGCCCTGGGTTGAAACGTATTTTGAAGAATTGCTTTCCAATCCTTCTGCTCCCGACACAGCCGAAGTTCCTAAACATCTTCGTCGCCTGACCGTGGCCGAAGCCGCTCTCATTCAGACCTTCCCAAAAGGCTATCAGTTCCAAGGTTCGCAGTCGATGAAGTACACACAGATTGGCAACGCAGTCCCCTGTAACATGGGTAAGGCCGTAGTCCAGATGGTCATTGACGTACTGAATTCCAACAAGCCGTTAGTGGCACTGCCCCGAGTCCAGTCATTATCCTTCTGAGTGCTCTCACTCTATGTCGAGGCAGAAGATTTCTGCTATATACCTGACGGCGCTTGGCGGCAGGGCCTTCATGCCTGGTGTGTAGCCGAGGCCGGCGAGCTGCTGCTTGTGGGGTACGAGCCAGCGGCGGAGTGTGCGGACGCTGACGCCGGCGCTGTCGGCAATCTGTTGTAAGGACTTTGCTTTCATGATTGTATTGTTTTTGAAAAAGAATGGTAATACAGATATACAGATATACACTTGGTTTTTATAAATGTCTCGCGTACCGCGTATATGCGCGCACGGTACGCGAGGGGTTTTAGAAAACATCTGTATGATGTGTATCATCTGTATTTTTCGCAGCCATCTGACGGTTCATTGAACGTATCTCCTCGGGTGAACGGCGCACGGCAATATAGCCACGCACGTTTTGTAACGTCTTGCGCTCAAAGCCAAGCTCAACAAATGCCCTGCCGAGGTTGACCGGACTGAGCTTCTGGGATATGCCACCGCTGACGATTTGCAATGCGACGGCCACACTAATGAACTCCCCAGACTCAGCAGCTGTTGGACGTCGGAAGTACTGATCGATGAGTTCACGCTCCAGCCGTGGCGTCTCGTAGTACGCATTGTGGCGGGCGAGCTGGCGGACCTCGTCCTGGGTGAACCAGAAGGTGAAGCCGTCCCGGTAGAGGCGGTAGGCCTGAGCGTAGATGCCGTCGTAGTTGAAGGGCTTGTCGCGTGGCGACTCTATGCTCTCCACCTCGAAGGGCAGCCAGCGGCGGTTGCCGGTGGGGTCTGAGAGGAACTGCACGTTGTTGCCCGTGCCGCAGAAGGAGGCTATGTGGCGGCGGTGCTCGTGGTAGTGGGCATAGGCGGCGCGCTCGTCGATGCTGGGCATGGTGACGGCGGCCTTCAGCTGGTTGAGCTCCGAGGGCCGCATGGTGTCAAGCTCCTCACAGCATACCAGTCCGTACTGCGCCAGCGTCAGCAGGTCGTCGCGGCCCATGCGGTTGGCGTTGGTCTTGGTGTAGAAGTACTGTCGGATGGGCGGCGGCAGCAGGTAGTTGAACCACGTGGTCTTGTACGACCCCTGCGGGCCGATGAGCACCAGTATGACGTTGTTCACGACGTCGTCGTCGACCCACCCGGCGACCATTGCCACGAGCCACTTGCGCAGGTACTGGTAGAAGCGTATCTGCTCGTCGGCGTCGCCCTTGACGTTGACCGAGAGGGAGAGTTCCATGATGTAGTCGTCGGTGCCGTTCCACGGCGGCAGGCTGTCCAGGTAGCTGCGGAAGGGGTCGTAGGCTGGCACGTAGTCCGAGTCGATGATGCGGTGGATGTCCTGTATGCGCACCGATTCCTGTTTCGACATATCCTTCCATAGCGTGTTCACTATCCGGTCGGTGATGGGCTGCCAGTAGCGCGGATCCTTCGGGTCGGTGCTGAATTCCTTGTAAGCCGGCGCGTCCACCAGTCGCAGCAGCCCGTCGTCACCCACCTCGACGCTGTTGCCCTGGGTCAGCGGGTGTACCTCGGTGCGCCGCGTCACCATATTATACCGTAGGAAGACGTGCTCTGAGAGGAACGTCATGATGTCGTCCACCGAGGCCCACACCTCGCGCCAGTTCTTCTTGTGCCCAGTGTTGGCGCCATCGGTTTTCGCTTTCGTTTCGGTTTTCGTTGCTGTTTTCGTTTTCGTTTTTGTTTTCGTTTCTGTCTCTTTCATACGCTGAACGGTTTTCATAGTGCAAAGATACGAAATTCCAACGCTGATTGCAAGGAAAACGGCCTTGGGTAAATTGACTGGTAAGAAAGTAAACCGTCTGGTAAATTGTCTGGTAAAAAAAGCGCTATTTTTTACCGGCGGTAAATTGTCTGGTAAAAAGTTCGAGGCTCCTATTCTGCTGTGTAGAGCAGTTCACGGAAGCGTCGCGCTATGGCCACCATGCGGTCGAAGGGGGCACGCTTCTTCATGAGACTGCTGTCGTAGGTCCACTTGTCGAAAGGCTTGTTGAAGAGCGTCTGGCTGATGTTCTTCACCGACTGTCGCACGTATGGGCTGTTGACCTGTGACGGTAAGACCCGCTCCATCAGCGCGTCGAAGAAGTCGAAGTCGTCGTCGCCATACATCCGCTCGTCGGCCAGTATGCGGAACACGCCCTGGTAGTGGGTCTGCTGGTTGAACAGCGGTTCTGTGCGACCTTTTGGCGTGGTGAACTTCTCCTCCATCAGCCGTTCCAGCGCCCAGCGGATGTGACGGTCGGAAAGGTCACACCTCTTCGGTGCAGGTTTCTGTTCCAGCATCGGCGTAGGCGTCGGTGCTGGCATTGACGCAGGCATCTGTGCAGGCATTGGTACAGGCGTTTGTGCAGGCATTGACGCCAGCTTCAGCCGTTCCCTGTCGTAGTTCAGCAGGAAGTCCTCCAGTTTCCGCCGCGTCACCTCCCAACCGGCAAAACCGCTGAAGATCCGGTCATAATGAGTGAACAGCTCTATGGCAAACTCTCGACCGAACACCATCAGGGTACGCATGAAGCGTTCGATAACCATCTCCTCGGTGATTATCAATCCCCTGTCGGGACCTGTTCGTATCGGTTGCTGCTGTGCCATAGGGCTTGTGGGGCTTGTTGTCTGGTGCTGACGATGTCAGCGGAATAATGGAATTGGGGGTAATTGAAATAGTAAGTTGCGTCAGGAGTGAACTGTCTCCTATCAGCCTGTTGACGGTCGCCGCCCGAAGCGAATTATCCCCAATGAATGCCGCCGCTACATCACGCGAGTAGAGAGTACGAACAGCCCTGCCTCGGTTGGCAGTTCCGCCCGCTACTCCAATCGTTGCAGATATGGGTGTCAGCGTCAGCATGGGGTACGTCCTCCTTTGTTTATTCTGCAAAGGTACTACATATTTTCCGAATAACCATAACTTTTTCGAGAAATTTTTGGAAAATTTTCACTGTCCCCAGTTCACCCCCTTTTCACCCCCCTGTCAATTACCTGTCCTCGCCCTCAAAAATGCCCTCAGAAATCACCGCACTTTCCTTCAGAAATCACCTAGAAAACCTTCGGAAATCACGGTAAAAAGTTCCAGAAATCACCGTGATTTCCTCAAGAAGTTGCCGTGATTTCTTGCAGAAGTTGCCGTGATTTCTTGCAGAAGTTGCCGTGATTTCCGCAAGAAGTTGCCGTGATTTCTTGCAATTATTGCGGTGATTTCGCCACCATGCAAAGGTCATAGTTAAACCAAAAATCGGACTGACAAAGCGCCAGCCCGATTATTTACCTGTTTACTTTTTTATCTTTTTACCATATCACTTAATCACGACCCTGAGCTTCGCTCGAGCTCGTTCCCGTTTGGAAGAACTCGAGCAAGCTCAGTTCTTCTCTCACTTAATCACGACCTTAACACCGTTATTAATATACACGCCCTTCTTCGCGGGCTTGCCGTCAAGCTTCCGTCCGTCGAGGGTGTACCATGCGCCAGCCTGGCTCCCCTCCCTTTGGAGGGGCTGGGGGAGGCTGGTTGTTTCCTCGCCCCCGAAGAACAGGCGTGTGGTGCTGACTTCGCTGGCGCTGAGTCCCTTCAGCTTGAAGTAGGCGCGGCAGGCACCGATGCTGGCACCGCTCAGCGGCCAGTACAGCGTGTTGTTATCGCCGAGGAAGAGTATGCTACGGTTCTCGCTGTCAAACGACATGTAGTCGTAGGTGCCAAGGAAAGTGATGCTCTTCCCGTCACCCAAGTCACATTCCACATTGTGGGTTGTCTTGTCGATGGTGACGTTGGTGAACACGGGATCCGTGATATTGGTGCCGTTAGACCACTTGATGATGTAGGGTTTGCCGGCCTCAATGCTTGTCACGGGGGCTACTCCGTTGACGGTGCCATCGCTGACGGCGGGTGTGAAGTTCAGCGTCAGCGTGCCGTCATTAAACTCAGCATTATCCAGAGTGCGGATGTCAGCATCGGACAGCTGCGAAGCATCTAACTCATCTTCGTCGAGCGAGAACGGCAGGCACAGCGTGTTCCAATATCCGTCCTGCCAAAGTGTGCGGCCGCTTAGGACGACATTAACGGTTTCGCGGTCGTAATCCTCGATATCCGCGCTGTTGTCGGAGCCCGCGTCAGCCAGGCCGAGAACTCCCTCAATAGTAACATCGTCGATGCCGACACCATAGCCATAACCATCCGTCATCTCGAAGGCAATCTGATAAGTGGCACTAGGATTGGGCAGCAAATATTCAGCCTTTGTCCATTCTTCATGTGCTTCTTCAGTAGCATCAATCTGTATCCATTCAGCATCCGGCGCAGTGCGATAGTACACAGCGAACTTATCAATGTCGCTTTGCCATTTACGGTTGATATACCAGAAAGAAAGGACAGGACAAGTGAGCGAAGAAAGGTCAAACACAGGAGTCATCAACTTGGTGATATTACCTTTCGTTTTGTGCACTATTTTGGCATTGTAAGTGCCTGTATGGGCACCTGTACTGCTTACATAGTCGCCAGTGCCGACAGTCCATGTGCCTTTGCCGTCTTGACTCCAGCAGGAAGAAAATGCGCCGACTTCAAAACCCTCGCTCCACGGGAAGGTGGTAATGGCCACACATTGGGTGCTGAAGACGAAGGACGTTGACCAGGTATCCTCGCCGGCGCAGGTGGGCTGCACCTGTACTGTGTAGGTGGTGGCTACGTCTAACCCTGTAAGCGTATAGGGGTTGGTCACATTAGTCTTGGTTGTCCAGCTCTCGCCGTCGGTTGTGTAGCGCAGGTTGAAGGTCTCTATTCCGTAGCCGTTCCAGCTGATGACAGCCCTTGTGGTGGTGACATTAGTAGCGTCAAGGCCGTCAGGTGTCTGGCACTCACTGACAGTTTCGAAGATGACCTCTTCGCTCCATTTACTGTAACCATCGCCGCAGTTGGCACGCACTCTGGCAGAGTACACAGTCTCAGGAGTCAAGCTTGTGAGGGTGAAGGGGTTGCTGTCGGCATCGATAATCTTGGTATTGTTTTCCGCGTCCGTCAACTCGATTTGCCAAGCGTTGGCTTGCCCGGTCTCGGTCCAGCTCAACTGGGCGGAAGTAGCGGTGATGCCCGATTGGGGAGCGGTAAGGCCAGTGGGTGTCTTGCAGGTAATCACTTCAATGCTGACATTATCGATGGCCGCGGGAGGATTGTTGCCTGTGGTATTATCGTTTCTCCAAGCAAACACCATCATATAGGTGCCGGCAGTGGCAATATTGATTTCGCTGCTTTCAAACGATTGCCAATCCGATTTCAGGTTAAGCTTTGTTCCACCATCAAGGGCAATCCAGCCAGTGGGCAGATTGTTATAGAAAGTACCACTGGGAACAGAAGGAGCATATACTCCTGCAGTGAGGGTTACCGATGAAGGCACCAAAGCCACCCTCAAGTAGTCATACGTGGTTTCACCATCGGCCTTCCAGTCGTATGAGAAGACGTAGGTGCCGGCCTCGAAGTTGAACATCTTGGTGGCATACACCATAGTGTAACTGTTGTTGGTGTAAGCATTGGTGGTGCCGCCGTCGTTAGAGACGTAGATGGCGTATGTGCCCTCGCCGTTGCTGGTGGCTGTGCCGTATGCCCATGCGTTGGTGAGATCGCCGTTCACGAACAGCCAACCGTTGGTGCTTTCAAAGTCGTTGAAATAAGGCAGATTGACGGGCGTCTGTGTAGTGGAAAAGCTCACGGTCTTGCTGTATTCGCTTGAGCCGTCAATATTGCCGCAATCGGCCTGCACATGCACATAGTATGTGGTTGATTCGTCAAGGCCGTGGAAAGTATAGGTGGGGTCCTCATTGACAGTTGCATACGAAGGACTGGTGAAATTGGCATCGGTGGCATACTCAATCTTCCAACTGGTCTCGCTGCCGCGTGCTGTCCAAGTGATGGTGGCCCCGTCGCCGGTGATGCTGTTGGCTGTCACTGCAAGACCAATGGGCTTGATGCAGGCGGGGGCTTCGCAAATGACGATGTCATCGATATAGACACTATTGGTGGTTCTGCTTGAGGTAGCGGCATCAATCATGATGACCACATAACTATCGTTGCAGTCGTCTGGTATGATGTATTCGAAAGGTTCCTCGGGATAAGAAGTTGTCAAAGTTTGCTCGGCAATCTTCTTAAAGGTGCTGGCATTGAAAGGATTTGTCATCGTCCCGATCTTAAAGGTGCTGGCCGTGGTAGCTCCTTTGGCATACAGCGTTATCTGCTTGCCAGTCAGATTCTCCATCGGAGGCAGAATGGCGTACTGCGGTTGCGGGTCGTAATCGTTAGAGCTTGAATAATACGAATTGAATCTCAGGCAATTGGGCGATGAGTTGGCATAAGAACTAACAAGACAGGGATAGGAAGAATAACTGCTATTGGTGCAGGTGTTGATACGGCTCCAGCAGTTGGGCAGAACACCGGTAGCTGCTGTATAGCTGTCGAAGTTCTCCATCCACGGGTAGGCGGTGACTGTTTCACAATCGGTGTTGAACTGTAGCACATCGCTCCATGAGCCAAAGTCTTCTCCACCGCAGTAGGCGCGTACTCTGGCATAGTAGTGGGTGTTGTGCTGAAGGCCGGTAATGCCGTATGTGGGACTGCTGACGATTACTTCTGTTGCATCCTCGAAGTTGCCGGCAGCGCTGTAAGCCACCTGCCACTGTGAGGCCTCTCCGGCAGTCCAGGTGAGGGCAGCGGAAGTTGTGGTGAGACTATTCACTGCCAAGCCAGTCACATCGGCAGAGCAGGTCACTTTCGTGATGCTCACGTTGTCAATGGCAGCAGGAGGATTGTTGCCGCTGCTGGTGTCGTTGCGCCAGGCGACGACAAGATAATAGTTGCCGGCAGCGACGTTAATGGTCTGCGTCTTGCTTTGCCAGGCAATAGACTGGTTTAGCTTACTTCCACCATCTAAGGCTATCCAGCCGGTAGGCAGATCGCTATAAAAATAACCATTGGGGACAGAAGGAGCACTTGTTCCTGCGGTGAGCGTCACGGTGGCGGGCACCAAAGCCACTCTCAAGTAGTCATGCGTGCTTTCACCGAAGGCTATCCAGTCGTATGAGAACTCATATTTGCCTTCGACGAAGTTGAGGATCTTGGTGGCATAAACCATAGTGCCGCTGTCGTTGGTATAGGCATTGGTGGTGCCGCCGTCGTTGGAGACATAAAGGGCGTGCGTGCCGCCGTTGTTGGTGGCGGTGCCCCAAGCCCAGACATTGGTGCATGTGCCGTTGATGAGTTCCCATCCACAGGACGTACCCTCGAAGTTGTCACTCCAGCTGTCGCCTACTGCAGTTGCAACTGCAGTGGTGGTGAAGCTGACGGCACTACTCCAGGGGCTGTATCCTTCCTGACCTATGGCACGCACCTTGGCGGTGTAGGCGGTGAGGGTGGCGAGAGAGTTAAATGTGTAGGATTTCTCGTTGACGGTGATGAGTTGTGTCTCGTCATCGTTCAGGCATATCTGCCACTGTGTGGCTGTGCCGTTCTCCGTCCACGTGAGTATTGCTGTGTTAGAAGTGATGGCGCTAACCGTCAGGTCGGTTGGTTTAGGATAAGCAGAAACCTCCTCCACGGTGACATCGTCCAAGTAGATGTAGGCATCGTTGTAAGCATAGTTGGAGGTGCCTTTGAAGACGATGACCACATCCTGCCCAGCGTAGTCGCTAAGGTTGATGGGATTGTGCTCTGTCCAGCTGGTTTTGCCTGTCAATTCTGTGGCAAGAGCTGTGGTGTAAGTGTTACCGCCATCAGTGGAGATATACACCGAGAAGTCGCCGCCAGCAGGGTTTTTATACCAGAAGCTCAACTGCATCGGCGTGTTTGCCGGCAGGCTCAGGACAGGAGTCTTCAGGAAGTTGGTTTTACCATCGGTGTTAATATAGGAATCGAAACGCACACACTTCGAGCCGTCGTGGCTTGTACCGTTAGTGGCGCCATTGCCAGAGGTGTTGGTATTGTAGCACCATTTGTCTGAAATGTTTGTGATTGTACCATCGCTGTTGTCCCAGCAATTAGGGATGGAGTAAGCCGTGGTAAGACCGTTAAAATCCTCCGTCCACGGGAATGTGGTGATGGCGGTGCAATCAGTGTTGAAGCTGACTGTACGCCAGCCGCTGGTGGCATCGGCATCGCATACGCTTTGTGCCCGTACGTCGTATGTCGTTGATGGCGTGAGGCCGGTGAGCGTAAATGATGTTCCGGTGGTGCTGCTTGCAATAGTAGTCCAGTTGTCTGCTGAAGCCAGCTTATATTGCACATTGTAGGTGCCGCTGCCGCCACTAAAGGTCAAGGTTGCTCCATCGCTGGTGATGTCGCTTACGGACAAGGTCGGCATATTGCAGACAGTAACGCTACCAAAAGCGTAGGTAAAGGTGGTCTTGGGGAGGAACATTACTCCACCACTACCATATTGACTGCCACTGTGCCATGCAGTATTACCAGTCTGGCTTACGCCATAGAAAGAAGCTGATTTCCAGTTGCCTGCCACACTAACGTATGTGCCAATCAACAGGTTGCCACCTCCGTAGGGGTAAGGCTCGTCAAATTCCACAGTTAATTCCGTTCCGGTGGCATCAAAACTTGCCTCCTTGACCACGGTGAATGAACTGGGGCCTGTAATACCCGTCAGAGTTGTTGCTTCCACCTCGCCGACATACACTTGGTGAGTGCCTGTCCAAGCCTCACTAGCGGACTTCGAGATGTAAAACTTCATTGCAGTGATGGTACCGCCTGTCATATTCTCCAACTGGTCGCTGGGGATGATAAATTCGGAAGCGGCTCCTTGTGTGTCTGCGTAGGTACCATCGAATGGAATAATGCCACTGGTGTTCGTCCCGTCATACACGGTGAGTGTCTCTTCTGCCCATGCCATTGTAGTGGTGAGCAGGGCGATGAGTAGCGTCATGGCTGTGCGGGCCAGCCTGGTTTTATACTGTTTCATACGCTTAATCGTTTTGTTTGTTAATTATTGTCCTCTGTTCAATGTTATCACTACGCGGAGTTAGTACATATCTTCATCCTCATCGTCGTCCTCGCCCCAGACGTTGCCGGTGCGGGAGCGGCCGTTCTGACTGCTGCCACTGGTGCCGCCAGTGATACCCGTATTGGACTTAACATCGGTTACAGTTGGGCTGGCATTGAGGAGGCTGCCCTGTTGCTGAATCCTTACCACCAGCGTGGCAGGCTTTACATAATTCTTTTTCATAAAGCTTATATTTTGTTTATTATTACTTACTTAATCACGACCTTAAGCTAAAGCTTGAGCTCGCTCACGCTCGATAAAGCATGAGTAAGCTCTGCTTTATTCTCACTTAATCACGACCTTAACACCATTATTAATATACACGCCCTTCTTCGCGGGCTTGCCGTCAAGCTTCCGTCCGTCGAGGGTGTACCATGCACCAGCCTGGCTCCCCTCCCTTTGGAGGGGCTGGGAGAGGCTTGTCTCTATTTCGCCGAAGAACAGGCGTGTGGTGGCGATGTCGCCGGCGCTGAGTCCGTTCAGCTTGAAGTAAGCGCGGCAGGCGCCGATGCTGGGAATGTTGCTGCCGTCGGGCTGCGGCCAGTACAGCGTGTTGTTATCGCCGAGGAAGAGTATACTGCGGTCCTCGTTAGCAAACGACATATAGTCGTAGGTGCCAAGGAAAGTGATGCTCTTCTCGTTACCCAAGTCACATTCCACATTGTGGGTTGTCTTGTCGATGGTGACGTTGGTGAACACGGGATCCGTGATATTGGTGCCGCTGGCCCACTTGATGATGTAGGGCTTGCCGGCCTCGATGGCAGTCACGGGGTCTACTCCGTTGACGGTGCCATCGCTGACGGCGGGTGTGAAGTTCAGAGTCAGCGTGCCGTCATTAAACTTAGCATTATCCAGAGTGCGGATGTCGGCCCCCACCAACGGAGATGCGGCTATCTCATCTGCGTCGAGCGAGAACGGCAGACACAGCGTGTTCCAATATCCGTCCTGCCATAATGTGCGGTCGCTGAGGGTGACGTTGGCCTGCTTGCCATTAGCGGCGGCTATCTGGACGCTGTTGTCGCTGTTGTCGGCCAAGTAGATGTCTCCTTGTGTAAAGGTGGCTACAAGGTCTCTGTCGGCAGTAGCTGTGAAGCTGTATTCCAAATCACTTGAGACCCCAACTCCGTTTTCTTTCCAGCCAGTGAAGAAGTAACCCTCGACAGGTGTGGCGGTCACAACACAGGTCTCGCCATAGTTGAAGGTGCCATTGTCAGTAGAAGGATCCGGACCTTCCACGATGGTGATGTCATCGATGGATATGAACCATTGGTCGTTGCAGTCATGATGGCGGATTGCGATATAGCCCATGCCTCTGTAATCACTCAAATCAACGGTATATGGCGTTTCGGTATATCCAGCCGAGGACAAAGATAAAGTCCAAGTTTCAACGGTCTCGAAATCGTCCGCGTTGGTGTTGCCGGTCTTGGATACCATCACAGAGAACGTCTCTGCACAATAATCGGTGTTTCTGGCGCCTGCGTAGAAGGAGATGCTTCCGCCCAAGCGTACCTGTGGAGAAACGAGATAGTTGTCGGGAGTGACAGGGGTTCCAGAACCACTTGAAGAGCCAGAGATATATGACTCGGAGAGCATGAATCCATTGGAGCTGTTGTGACCGTAACCGGTGGAGAAGTCGTTGTTGGAGGTGGGGTAAGCGGTGTTATGCATCCAGCTGTTAGGCGAGGTGGTGGTGCCTTGGAAGGTCGTCCATCCTTGCCAGCCGTCCTCGAAGTCATATATGAGCTCGTTTCCGTTGTCACTGTTGCCTCTGTTGCCGCCAACGGTGACGATGCCGCCCTCGGTAGGATCGGCAGTAGCGGTAATCGTATAGCTGTTCGGCGTGAAGTTGGCGATGTATTTACCAGCAGTAGCTGCGCTCACGGTGAAGCTGTATTCGGCATTGGTGCTCACCACAGTACCTTTCTTTGTCCAGTTAGTGAAGGTATATCCCTCGTTGGCGGTGGCGGTCAGCGTGGCAGTAGTGCCTGGGTCGTAGGTGCCTGCACCGGTGACGGTGCCTGCGTTTGCTATATTGGCACTGACGGTGATTGCTACGGGATCGGTGGGCGCATTGCCGGGAGTGTAGGCGAAGGTGGTCTTGGGCAGGAAGTCCTGCTGACTGATGGAAGTTCCATAGCCACCAATTGAGGCACCGGTGGCAGAGACGCCTATCCAGGTGCAACCACTGAACTTACCACTAACGGTTTGTTTGATGCCAATCATAAGATTGCCGCCCAAATATTGATAAGGGGTATCCAGAGTAACCACCATTTTGTCATCGCTGATTTCAAGATGAGCTTCGTTCATCACCTTGGTCATCGTGCCCCAATCGACAAGTGCCGACAAGGTGGTTTCGGTTGTTTCGGCCATATAAACCTCAAACTGGGCACCGTCCCAGTGAGGATTGGTACCCGAAATGGAACCGTAGAAGGTCATCTCGTTGATGGTGGCCCACTGCATGGCAGCGAGTTCGCTGGCGGGGATGATGAACTGACTGTATGATTTGTCGTCAACATAGAGACCATAAACCGGCACATGGCTATTGGTTTCTATGCCGTCGTTCACAGTGAGTGTATAAGCATCGGTGGGCGTGAAGATGAGGGTCTTGCTCCATGCGCTCTCTTCCTCGCCTCCGATACTTGCTTTCACGCGGGCATAATAAGTGGTCTCGGCAGTGAGGCCAGTGAGATTATATGCGGGAGTGCCGCTAACGTTGACCGACGTGGCACCTGTGAAGTCGGCAGCCGTACCATATTCCAGCACCCAGTTGGTGGCCTCGCCTGTCTCTGTCCATGTCAATGTGGCGATGGAACCATTACCTGAGGTAAGCGTAGCTGTCAGGTTTGTGGGTTTGGGTATTCCTTTCATGACAACAAAGTTGTCCATAAAGGTGGCAGTGCAGTATTGGCTCTCGCCACGCAGGATGATGTAGCAGGTGCCACTCATAGGGATAGGCAGCTCGTAGGTGTACCAGCCAGCGGCATCTTCGGTAGGAACAATGCTGTTTCCCACATTGTACTGGCGAGGAATGAAAGCCATCTCGGTGGCACCTTCAATGTTGCCGTCGCTACTGGCAAAGACTCTGATACCCTCAGACGCAAACGAATCACTATAAGTGTTGTTATTACGATAAATATCAAAGGTGAACACGTAATGATTGCCTGACAGCGTCATCTCGGGGAGTCTCAGCATGGTCATTGTGCCCGCTGTTTGGTCGGGCAGCTGCAGCTGCTGGGTAGTGTTGCCATTATTATTTGTTACAATTTTAAAGACATAGTTACCATCGCCCTCAACATGCTCATTCACCCAGCAGGGATGAGTGAGGTCACCTTGGATGAAGCCCTCGAATGTCTCTGTCCACGGGAATGTTGTGATGGCATCACAGGCAGTATAGAAGTTGCCTGCTGCATATTCACTTTCAATACTGCCGACAAGGGCTTTCACACGGAAATTATAATAAGTGCCAACTTCCAGACCTGTGAGGTTCACCGAGTTGCCCGTCACTGTAGCCTCGGTGCTCCATGCTCCTTCGCTGGCCTTCTTGTACTGGTAGGTATAGCCCGTGACTATGCTTGCAGGAGCCGTCCACGACACGGTAACCGAAGTTGTTGTTACATTAGAGAATGTCAGTGCTGTTGGCTTGGTGAGAACGACAGTGAAGTCCTTGGTCCATGAGCCAGAGTATCCGCTGCCGCTCTTGGCGGTGATGGTCATGGAGTAAGTGCCCATTTCCTTCACCTCGCTCACGGGGCTGCCGTCCTTGGTGAGGGCAACGGTATAATGGGTGTCTTTTGTCAGCGTGGTACCGTCGGCATCCTTCACGGTGGGAGTGACGGTGATTGTCGAGCCGGTGTATGCGTAAGATGCATCGATGCCGGTGATGGTGCAGGGAACATAATAGTTGTTGCCATCGACAAGGGTCAATTGCTTGTAGATCTCGTTGGCGGGAGCGGTGGCATAGACCATGGTGCCCGCACCAGCGATGTAAGCGCTATTCGTCAGCGTGGGGCTGGCGGTGTAGTATGCACCATTGTTGGTGTAGTTCATAGTACTGTTTTCGTTGCGTATGGCAATGGGATGGAAGCCATTGGAGGCTGTTCCCGTATAGCTGCCCTTGAACAGACAGTTCTCAATGGTCAGCGTGTTGCCGTCGCACCAGCCTTGGAAGCCGCCGGCATAGTTGTCGCTGTTGGACATGGTGCCGCTGAACACGGTGTTGCGGATGACTACGGTCGCCTTCACGCCATGCCCCAGCACACCGCCCATGTGCCGGTTGCCTGATGTGGCAGGTACGGAAACATTGACATTGACCACACAGTTCTCTATGGTGTTGGTGCCTTCCCTCGTGAAGCCCACAAGACCGGCAGCATGGGTGGTGCCGGTGACGCTGCCCGTCACGGTCAGGTTCTTGATGGTCGCCCCGCTGATGTTGCGGAAGGGGGCGGCACCTTGTGCCTCCGTGTCGGTGATGTTGACATGGAGCGTCTTGTTGTTGCCGTCGAAGGTGCCCTTGAACGATTTGTTGGCGTTGTTATCACCATTCACGCCGACGATGTCCGTGACAGCGCTTGAGCTGTTGTCGAATAAGTCGGAGAGCTTCACGGTCTCGCCCTCATACGAGTAGCCGCCGTTGACGTCTGCGGCGAAGGTTGCCCAGTCGGTGGCATCGTTGATGACATACGGTTCGGTGGCTGTGCCGCTTCCCGACAAACTTTGTGCCCAAGCCCCAGTGACGGAGGTGAGCAGGGCTACGAGTAGCGTCATAGCTACGCGTGCCAGTCTGTTTTTAGTTGTAAAATGATTCATACGCTTAATGGTTTTTGTGTTTATTTGGGTGCAAAGTTACACAATTTATTTAATATAAGGTGTAAAATTCCACTTTTTTTTGACCTGAACATTACAAAAGATGTTATTATTTGAAACATTTCTTTTGCCCATAACCATCGGATTAACTCTTGCGAATGTTGTATAAATTAATAAATCGGACTGACAAAACGTCAGCCCGATGAGTGGAAGTGGAGGGAGTCGTCATCGACGTAAGTCGCTTTGTACCTTTAGGTCAAAGAACCCTCACGAGGGTGAGACTCGCGAACGAAACAAAGTGGAAGTGGAGGGAGTCGAACCCTCGTCCGCACAAGGAAACCATATGCTTTCTACATGCTTATCTTGGCCTTCGTTTTCGTGCTGCAACAAGACCCAAGCCACCAATTGCAACCTTATCCCCTAAAACTTCATCCCGCCATCGGGGCCTGACAAGACTATTTCCGATTTAACCTGCGCCGCTTGATCTCTGGATTCGGAACAACATCCTCGGAGCGACGTCTCGTTCCTCTACCTTGTAGTGGAATAAAGCCAGTAATCTACTATACTTCGATTAGGCAGCGAGAGCATACTCATTGTTGCCAATTAATTTTTCGACCGACTTGATTATGGAGAACACAGTCGTCACTCCGCATGCTTACATACCATTTCGGCTTGCCGTCAAATCCAGTCACCCCCATGGTTGCGGCTGCAAAGGTACGAAAAAAAGTAAAAAAGTAAAAAGGTAAAAAGGTAAAAAAAGTAAAAAGTAATAAATTTTCTCCCCGGAGAAAGTACTTCCGTTCGAAAAAACTCAAATAAATTTGGTTTTTTTCTCACTTATTCGTACTTTTGCACAATATTTCACACTATGGTGTGTTTATATTATAAAATAATGTACGCGTACTTATGAAACGATTAGCAACCGTTATAGCCTGTCTTGTCCTGTCGGTAACCATAGGATGGGCTCAGTCGGGAATGACCGACAACCAGGTAATGGACTTCGTCATCGAGCAGAATTCACGTGGCGTTTCCCGTCAGCAGATAGTCACCCAGCTCATGCAGCGTGGTGTGACCATCGAGCAGATTCGCCGTATCCAGAAGAAATACCAGAAGCAGATCAAGAACGGTGCCTTGGGTGCCGATGACATTACTGCTGGTAGCAAGGGTGCCAAGAACCGTATGAGGGAGTCGAACGCCGAGTTGCGCGAAGAGCGGAAGGCCAAGGACAAGGAGAACGCCTCGCAGTTCCGCATCAAGGACAAGAAGCCCAAGAACCAGATTCAGCGTCATACCTACGACGAGGAAGACGAGGATTTCATGGAGATGGACGAGGCTATGGACTTCATGATGCCCGACTCGCTGAAGTACGAGATGAAGAAGGAGAAGGAGCCCAAGCGTAAGATTTTCGGCCACGACGTGTTTAACAACAAGAACCTCACCTTCGAGAGTTCGATGAACTTAGCCACACCGCAGAACTACCGCTTAGGTCCTGGCGATGCGGTGAACGTCGACATCTGGGGCGCCTCGCAGGAGAGCGTTACAGAGACTATCTCACCCGACGGAACCATCGTCATTGAGGGCGTCGGCGTCATCCAGTTAGGCGGACTCAGCGTCTCACAAGCCAAGGCCCGCCTCAAGCAGGTGCTCGGCCCGCGCTATCAGGGTTCGAAGATTGACCTGACATTAGGTCAGACGCGCACCATTACCGTCAGCGTCATGGGTGAGGTAAAGCTGCCAGGCACCTATACCATGTCGGCCTTTGCCACCGTTTACAACGCCCTCTACATGGCGGGCGGTCCTAACGAAATAGGTACTCTGCGTAACGTCAAGGTGTTCCGCAACGGACATCTGCTGTCGAATGTCGATGTCTATGACTTCTTGTTGAACGGCCATCTCACTGGCGACGTCCGCCTGCAGGACAACGATGTCATTACCGTCAGTCCCTACGAGTCGCTGGTCAACATCACTGGTAAGGTGAAGCGCCCCATGTTCTACGAGATGAAGAAGACCGAGAGTGCTGCCACCTTATTAAAATATGCCGGCGGATTTACCGGTGATGCCTATACCAAGGCCATCCGCATTAACCGTAAGGCCGGTGCAGGCTACTCCGTCTTCAGCGTCGGAGAGTTTGACATGAGCGGCTTCAAGCTGATGGACGAAGACTCTGTCAGCGTCGATTCCACCTTGACCCGTTACCAGAACATGGTCGAAATCAAGGGCGCCGTCTATCGTCCTGGCATGTATCAGGTAGGCGATAACATCAGTTCCGTCAAGTCGCTGGTGGAGGCCGCTGCCGGACTGAAGGAGGATGCCATCGGTCAGCATGCCGTCATGCACCGCATGAAACCCGACCGCAGCTTAGAAGTACAGAGCATCGACATCGTAGGCATTCTTGAGGGAACGTTACCCGACCTTCCCCTTCGCAACGAGGACGTCATCTACATTGCCAGCCGCGAGGAGAACGACCAGCTCAGGACGGTCACTATCAGTGGCGAGGTTCACTATCCCGGCACATACCGCTTTGCAGAAAATGAGACCATAGAGGACCTGATTATCCAGGCTGGCGGTATGACGGAAGCAGCCTCATTGGTGAAGGTCGATGTGGCACGCCGCATTTCCAATCCCAAAGCTACCGAAGCCAACGACCAGATTGCCGAGACGTTCAGTTTCAAGCTGACGGAGAACTATAGCATTGCTGACCAGCCCGACTTTACGCTGCAGCCTTTCGACGAGGTCTATGTACGCCGCTCGCCTAACTATACCGAGCAACAGAACGTCTCCATCGAAGGTGAAGTGCAGTTTCAAGGCACCTATGCATTGTCGAACAAGGGACAGCGACTGAGCGACGTTATCAAACAGGCTGGTGGCCTGACGGAGCGCGCCTATCCGGAAGGAACGAAACTGTTGCGACTGATGACCCCTGAGGAGCGCGATATGATGGAAACCGTGTTGCGTACGGCCCAGCGAAACTCCGGCAAGGACTCTATCGACATCAGGAAGCTGCTTACAAACGCCACCTACCCCGTAGGCATCGAGCTTGACAAGGCGATGGCCAGTCCCAATAGTGACGATGACCCCATCTTGCGTGATGGCGACCGCATCGTAGTACCCCGCTATACCAACACCGTTAGCATCAACGGTGAGGTGCTCTACCCCAATACCGTACAATTCAAGGATGGCGAAAACGCCAACTACTACATCGAAAGAGCCGGTGGCACCACATCGACCGCCAAGAAGAGCCAGACCATCATTATCTATATGAATGGCATGGTGGCCAAAGCCGACCGTAAGCACAAACCACGTCCCGGTTGCCAGATTGTGGTACCCACCAAGCGCCAGCGTCAGGGATTCGGACTCCAGCAGTGGCTGAGCCTCGGTACTACCGCCGCCTCACTCGGCACGATGATTGCCACTATTGCTAATCTGACGAAGTAAGATGTGAGAAGTAAGATGTAAGATGTAGGATGTAAGATGTAGGATGTAAGATGGAAGAAAAGGAAAAGATTATCAATATAAACATCGTCGAGGTCGTCAGGTTATTACTGGCTGACAAGAAAAAGATATGCATCTATTCGATTGTCGCTGGCGTCATTGGCGTATTGTTCGCTTTCGGCACCCCAAAGATTTATAAGTCTACCGTCATCCTTGCACCGGAAGAGTCGGGCAACGGCTTTTCAGGCAGTATCTCTTCGCTGGCTTCGATGGTCGGCATGAACATGAAGATAGGCCAGACTGGCGATGCCCTCTATCCAGAGATTTATCCTGACCTGATGGAATCGACAAATTTCATTGTCGGGCTTTTCCCTGTAACGGTAAAAACCCTGAAGACTGGCGACGAATACAGCTATTTTGACTATATCCAGAAGCACCAAAAGTTGGCAATCCACGAATATCCTCAGGCGCTGGTGATTAATATCATTGAGAAGCTGAAGGCTGAGCCTGCTCCCGGACCTGGTCACAAGCCCGACCCCTTCCAACTGACAAAGAAAGAAGATGAAGTCGCCAAGGCGATAAAGAACAAGATTGACTGTTCTGTCGATAAGAAAACCAACGTCATCACCATTGTCGTGGAAGACCAAGACCCGTTGATTGCCGCCACAATGGCCGACTCCATCCAGGTACACCTCCAGCACGCCATTACCGACTATCGTACCAAGAAAGCCCGCATCGATTTGGAGTACATGGAGAAACTGTTTGACGAAGCCAACCTTCAGTACAAGAAGGCCCGTCAGAAGTATGCCTCTTTTGGCGATGCCAACAGTAAGGTGGTGTTACAGTCTGTCCAGTCACAGATGGATGAGTTGGAGAACGAGATGCAGCTGAAGTATAACATCTACCAGCAAGTGGTGGAGCAGCGTCAGCTTGCCAAGGCCAAGGTTCAGGAACGTACGCCGGCCTTTACCATCGTCCAGAATGCTTCCGTTCCCGTTAAGCACAGCAGCCGTCCGAAGATAGTGACGCTCATCATCTGGATGATATTAGGTTTTCTGCTTAGAACGGGTATGCTCGCCTGGCAGAACCGCAAGAAGTTTGTCAATATTTAGTGTCGTTTACCTTATAAATCATCGTCTGCTTGAAAAACCATCCGTATATTCTGACAACGCTCATTGCCTTGGTGCTTGCCGTAGTAGTATGGCTGTGTGTGCCTAAGGAGTACACGGCCATGACCAAAGTGAGCGATGAATATAAAGAAGTAGACCTGGCCATTGGCATGAATATGCTGGATGCCAAGATAAAAGCAGCAACGGGAGGCTCTAATACGGGGTTAAATGACATAGAGTCGTATTGTTCTTTTCTGGATTCTGAGGACCTTTTCAGGTCTATAGCAAACAAATATGTCAAGGAAAAGGGATGTACGTATGGTGAATACTTGTGTCAGGAAGACACGATAGAGGCAGTAGGAAAACATATTAACTACAATTACAGCGGACGCCAGTCAACGTTGATTATCAGTTTCACAGACCGTGATCCGATAGTTGCCTTCCAAATGCTTGATAGCGTTACCATGGAATTGCAAAACTATGTGACCAGTTATCGGCATCAGCTGACAGAGTGCTCCTTAAAAAGTGCTAAGGAAGAGATGATTTCCTGTGGGGAGAGTTATAAGAAAGCTCAGACGGAGTATGACGCTTTCGTTGACTCACATGCTTCCTTGAAAACTCAAACGGCAAAAATGCAGGAGATAGTCTTGGCCAGGGAACTGAAGTCTGCATATTCCCAATATGAAGATGCCACAAACAAGTATGTCCGTAATCAGGCTCTTCTCCAAAGGAATTATTTCTCATTCGCTGTCGTTCAGGCGAATACCGTGCCTATGAAACCAAATAGCTATCTGATTAGCTATATACTCAGTTTTGTCGCTATATCACTTTTCCTGACTTTTTGTGTTAGGAGGTATAAGACTTTGCAAGCGTCGGGCGCATTCCGGATAGAATGGGGTGACTTCTTTTCTCCGTGGTGTCTCACGGTTGTCATTTGGGCTGGTGACATCTTGCTCTATTTCCTTCAGGGAACGTTAGACCCTATTGGTCCGGAATTCGTCATTTGCCTGACACTTTGGCTCATCACGTTCCTTCCTTGCTCTCTTCTGACCTTCTGGCTGTCTAAGGACGTGAATAAGACAGAACCTGTTGACCATAAGAAGCCTATCGGTGTGAATCTGTACATGTTTTATGGATTTGTCTTCCTTTCGCTGATGATGACTTTGTTGTATGCCAAGACCATATACAATGTGGTCAGCCAGTTTGAGACAGACAATATTCTATATAACATACGTGTCCTTGCTATCGAAAATACCGAATCGTATGGTTTGCTGAATTACACCCAAGGCATTAATATCGCCCTTTTCCTGATTGTCATCTGGCTTTACCCACGAGTCTCCAAATGGGTTGTCGCACTTATCGTTGCCAATAATATTATCTTAGAGTTAGCCATGATGGAGAAAAGTGGAATCCTGGTGATGATACTGGGCACGTTGTTTGTCCTTTACGAACGAGGAAAGATTCGAGTAAGAACCATCGGTGTTACTTTCGGACTGATTATCGTCTTCTTTTTCTTCTTCAACATGTCGAAAGAAGATGCTGATAGCGACAAGTCGATGACGTTTATGGATTTCTTCGGTATGTATGTGACATCGCCTATGGTGGCTTTTGAGAAACTGAGGCTTACCATCTCCGATACCTTTGCTTCCAATACGCTCAATGACTTCTATCCCCAGCTGCAACGTTTTGGTATCAAGATTGATGTATTAGGACGACTACAGGAGTTTGTGTATGTCCCTATCCCCACGAACGTCTTTTCTATCATGCAGCCTTTCTACAACGACTTTGGTCGTGGGGGAGTCGCCTTCTTTGGCTTTTTATACGGTAGCCTCTTCGGACTTGTCTATAGAAAGTTCTGTGAAGGCAATGTTATGTGCAAGTGTTTCTATACCTTTTTGGTTGAGGTCATCATCATTCAGTTTTACAACGAAAACTTCCTTCAAGTATTCCATTTACTTATGGAGACTACGATTGTCGTTGTTCTCCTGACAGGATTAGAACGGATACGATTTTATGCTTTACCCCGTAATTTAGTGCAGTATGAGGCTCTTCAGAAAGGATAATGGCAGGACAACATTAATCTATAAGAATGTTGCAGCATCTTTCTTGTTAAAGGTGCTTGCAGCTCTTGTCAGCATAGTGATGGTCCCGCTCACGCTGACCTGTCTGGGGGAGTATAAGAATGGGGTCTGGCTTACCATCAGTAGTATGCTGATATGGATAGACCAGATGGACATTGGCCTTGGCAATGGTCTCCGTAACAAGTTGGCGACCTTTGTAGCTCACGAGGATATGGGCGAGGCCCGAAAAGCAATCTCTTCAACATTCGCCATGCTCATCTGCATTATGGTGCCGATGACGCTTCTATTGTCATTGTTAATCTATTTGACAGATGTTTATGCCTTCTTCAATGTCATTCCGTCCCTAATCCCTGAATTGAGAGTCGTCTTATTGGCATCCACCATCTTGGTCTGCCTGACTTTTGTGTTTAAGTTCGTGGGCAATGTCTATATGGGACTTCAACTTCCGGCAGTTAACAACTTGATATTGGTCTCAGGCCAGGCTTTGGCACTCTTGCTAACATGGTTGTTGCTGAGGCATAATGTCGCCACCTTCCCCCATGTGGTTATAGCTAATACTGCAGCACCGCTGTTGGTTTTTGTGGTTGCATACCTCGTCACGTTCTATCTGAAATATCCGAAGTTGCGTCCGGCGTGTGCTTTTATCAACTTTCGTGTTGCCTTATCATTAGGAAATCTCGGCATTCGGTTCTTCTGGCTGCAGATTGCCAGCGTCATTCAGTTTATGACCGCAAACCTCTTGATATCGAAGTTCTTTACCCCAGCGATGGTAACACCTTATCAGATTGCATACAGGTACTTCAGTTTGGTGTTGGTAGCGTTTACTGTTATTTGTATGCCGTTTTGGAGTGCAACGACTGATGCTTATGAGAAAGGTGACAAGCAATGGTTATTCCGGGTAAACAAACGCATGAATATGATGATGGGGTTGATTGCTCTTTTGCTTTTGCTGATGGTCGTCATCTCTCCCTATCTGTATCAGTTGTGGATTGGCGACAAGTGTCACGTGCCCTACCAGATGAATGTGATGATGGCCATTTATATCTATTTGCTAATTATGAGCATGCGTTATTCGTTCTTCTTGAACGGTGTCGGTGCGCTCCGGCTACAACTTTACATGACAGTGATGGTGGTGCTTTTCATTCCTCTTGCATGGTTTGTTAGTTCTCTGACTCATGATATCATTTATTTCATGGCAACCATGTGTATATGTATTGCCCCCAGCATACTTGTCAACAAAATACAGTTTACAAAAATACTTAATGATAATGCGAGAGGAATATGGAGAAGGTAGCAAATATGGTTTCTATTATCACAATCTGCTATAATTGCAAGCTGGATTTTGAAAAGACTGTCAGGAGTGTCATCGCTCAGGACTATGCTGCCAAGGAGTTTATTGTAGTCGATGGCGGCAGCAATGACGGAACCGTAGAGGTTATCTCAGCATACAGCAAGTATATAGATAAATATGTCAGCGAGCCAGACGATGGTATCTATGATGCGTTGAACAAAGGCGTCTCTATGGCCACGGGTGAGTGGATTCTTTGTTTGAATGCCGGCGATGTCTTCAGGAACGACAACGTACTCTCAACTATTTTCCTATCTGATATTCCTGAGGACAAGTCCTTTATATACAGCGACTTCGAACTTGTTTATGACGACGGATCCTCAGAGATTCGCAAATGCAACAGGAAGACAGGTGACGTGCACCACCAGAATGCCATCTATCGGAGAATACTTCATGAGAGGTGCGGATACTATATTGTGACTCATCCCTACATCGTTAGTGACTTGTTGTTCTTCTTGTCTGTCCCTGCTGACCAGTTTCTGAAGACGCCGCAAATCATTTCCAAAGTGAAATTCGGCGGCATCTCATGTCAGTTATGGGCATCGGAAGGAGCCTGGGCAGCAAAAGCTGTTTACGGAATAGAAACCATTCCGGGCATTTTTTTCAGCGACATGCGTTTACGTTTCGGACTTTGGCGGCAGAAAGTAAAGAAACGTCTTTTGGGTTGTCTAAAAAGGTCTTAAAATGAATAAGAAGAGAATAGCCATCCTAATGGCGACCTATCGTGGAGAGAAATATCTGAGAAATCAGATAGATTCCATCATAGGGCAGACCTGTCATGACTGGACGCTTTACATACACGATGACGGTTCGACTGACGGTACCTTATCTGTTATTAAAGAGTATGTGAAGCAGTACCCAGACCGGATAGTCCTTCTTGAATATCCTTCACAAGGCGGCGCATGTCGTAACTTCCTGAGTATGCTGGAAAGGGTAGAGGCCGACTACTATATGTTTGCCGATCAGGACGATGTCTGGCATCCCGACAAGATAGAAAAGAGCATGGACGTCCTGTTGGCAGCCGAACGGCAACATCCCTCCCGGCCCGTATTCGTACATGCTGACTTGTGTGTCATTGACGAGAATGGCCACATACTCCATGATTCTTTCTTCCAATATGCAGGGATTCGTCCGGAGAGAATGGTGAAATACGAAGATTATGTCCACACTTTGGTGACGGGTTCTACCATGCTGTTCAACCATCAAGTGAAAGAAGCCTGTTTCAGACGTCCGCAGACTGATGCCACGATGCACGATGCCTGGATTACGTTGAGAGCCATATCCGAGGGCGGCATCAGGTGTACCATCTCCGAGCCATTGGTGGACTATCGCCAGCATTCTGGAAACGTCTTGGGGGCGGAAGACGGGAACAGATTTACGCTGGGTTACCGATTAAGTCATGCCCAAGACATGGTGAAAAAGAATTTGCAGCACTTCCGGATGATGAAAAGTGCAGGCGAGATGACTCTATATACGTATTTGAAGAAGAAGTTCATATTTTTCAGGGAAAAATAGTTTTTGAATGATGAAAGCACGACTAATAGCATATTATCTGCCACAATATCACCCGATACCTGAGAACGATGCCGTCTGGGGTAAGGGCTTTACTGAATGGACAAATGTGGCAAAGGCAAAACCGCTTTTCAAGGGACACTACCAGCCCCGCATACCAGCCGACTTGGGCTTTTACGATCTCCGACTGCCCGAGGTTCGTCAGCAGCAGGCCGATATGGCCCGCGATGCCGGTGTCGAGGGCTTCTGCTACTGGCACTACTGGTTCGGCAACGGAAAGATGTTGCTTCAGCGCCCCTTCGAGGAGGTGCTTCAAAGCGGTCAGCCTGACTTCCCCTTCTGCCTTTGCTGGGCTAACCACTCCTGGACGACCAAGACATGGACTAAACTGAAGGATGCCCCTGCAGAGCAGATGATAGCCGAGCAGACCTACCCTGGCGTTGATGACTACATAGCCCATTTCAACTACTGCCTACCTGCTTTCCGCGACAAGAGGTATATCACCGTCGACGGCAGACCGCTCTTCGGAGTCTTCGACCCCTTCCTCTTTCCGGACATGCGCCGTTTCATTGAGACGTGGCGAGAACAAGCCCGTCTGAACGGCTTGCCTGACATCTACTTCTATGCCATCACCCATTCGGCGTGGACACTTCGATATGACGAGAATGGGGCATTGGTGCGCTGTATGCCCAATGTCAAAAGCAGCGCCGATGCTTTCCGTAACATTCTGCAGTTCGGCTTTGACGCCCTGAACTCCAACGGACAGCGTAGGGCTGAGATGCTTTATACCAACCGCTCATGGGATATGGCCCGAAAGGTACTCAACAAGTATCTCCCATTCTTGCCGGGCCAGTATTTCGACTACAAGAGGGTGGTCAAGAACATGTTTGCCCCTGAAGACGCTTGGGAGAACATCTTCCCCACAGTCTATCCCCAATGGGACCGCAGTCCTCGGCAGGGTAAGGCAGACTCCATTTATGTAGATTCTACGCCGGAGGCTTTCCAACAGCACCTGGAAACGGCAGTCAACCTTGTCGCACAGAAACAGCCAGAACACAGGATATTGTTTCTAAAGTCGTGGAATGAGTGGGCCGAGGGCAACTATGTGGAACCCGATTTACGCTTCGGACATCGTTATCTGGATGCTATCAAAAACGCTATCAAATAGTCTTTTGCTTATGTTTTACATCAACGGCAGGTTCCTCACACAGCCTATGACGGGTGTCAACCGCTATGCTTATAATGTTTGCAAGAGCATGGCTGCACTTGGACAGCCGTTTACGCTTGTCTGTCCGAAGGCAGACTTTCATGACAGTTACGACGTCCGTGGACTGAACATCGTACATTTCGGCTTTGGCAACTCTCATTTCTGGGAACAGCTTGTGCTGCCGTTATTCTTTGTCGGCAAGCGTGACTATATGCTACTGTGCTTCACAGGATTAGGTCCTATCTTGATACGACGGAAAATCATGACCGTCCACGATCTGGCATTTATCGAGAATCCTGCCTGGTATACACGCGCTTACCATATTCTTTATAAGTTCCTGACCCCACTATCCGTCAAGACGTCGCGCCATATTATTACTGTCAGCGAGTTCTCGAAGAGCGAGATTTTGCGCTTCTACCCATTCATGAAACCGTCCCAGATTAGCGTTGTCTATGGAGCCGTCGACAAAAAGATACTCAGCCATCCGGGCTGTGAGGAGACTACTGCTGCTGAACCCTTTGCGCTGACCGTCTCGTCCATCGACCCACGCAAGAATTTCTCGCGGTTAATCGAGGCTTTCAAGGATATCCCAGAGGCAAAACTCTATATCGTTGGCAGCTATAACCGGGTTTTCAGCGAACAGAACAATATTTCGGGCTCGACTGAGAACATCAAGTTCCTGGGGCGTGTCAACGACGATGAACTCATCCGCCTTTATCAGACGGCCTCATGCTTTATCTTCCCTTCCATCTACGAGGGCTTTGGACTGCCTCCCCTCGAGGCGATGGCCTGCGGATGTCCTGTATTAGCCTCCGACATCCCCGTCGAAAGGGAAGTCTGTGGCGATGCCGCACTTTACTTTAATCCTTACGATGTCCAAAGCATTCGCAATACATTTCTGGATTTCTTAGGACGCATCGACGAATTGAAGCCGTTGTTGCAGGCCAAAGGTGCTGAACGTCACAGACGATTCTCCTTTGAGGAGTCTGCCAAGGAAATCATCCGTTTGGCAGAACGTTGCCAGCATGAATAGTGGTTTGTAAGACCTGTTCGTAGATGGAAAGGCACCGCTCAATCATCAGTTTCTTCTTGAAATACTCGATGAAACGGCTGCGGGCACCGGCTGAGTAGGTGTAATAGAGGGACTTGTCTTCCACGATGCGGCGGATGGCACTGGCCAGGGCCTCGCCGTTCTCCGTCTCAACCACCAGACCGGAATAGTCGTCCTTGTTGACCCAGGGCACACCTGAACCCTCAATGTTGCAACTGACGACGGGCTTGCCGCACGACATCGCCTCAATCTGGACGATGGCAAAGGCCTCGGTCTTCATGGTGCTGCTCAGGCAATAGACGTCGCAGGCACCATAGTAGGCGGGCAGGTCTTCGTCGGCAACACGGCCTAACAACTTCACGCGGCGACCAAGACCGTAATTGTCTATCTGTTGCTGAAGCTCGTCGTGAAGGGCTCCTGAACCGCCGATGAGCACCACGTAGTCGTCTGTCAGATAGCGGGCGGCATCAATCAGGTAGCGGTAACCCTTGTAGTGAACCAGTCGCCCTAACGAGAACACGATATTCTTCCCCTCATAGCGCCGCTTCAGTTCTGCCACCTTCTCTGGCTCCGGCTTCACCGCGTCGATGCCTATCGGCAGGAAGGTACACTTGTCCTGGACGTCGGCCAGATGAGGGGATGACGCAATATAGACGGGGGTCGTCCCCACGATGAGGTCAGCTCTGCGGACAAGCCAATCCTGCAGGGGCATGTAAAGCCAGAGCAGCTTCTTCTGTTTGACGATGTCGCTGTGCCAATGGAGCACCACCTTGCCCTGATATCCAGACAGTCTGAGAGCCAAGGCCGCCATCGGGTCTGGGTGGTGGACGTGGATGATGTCATACTCTGGGGCAATCTGCCTCAGCATGGTAACCATCTGCGGCGAAATCATCGTGGCATACTTCTTCAGCAGGGTCTTGCAGCAGAACACCTTATTAATAGGAGATACTTCAATTTCGAGATATCCTTTGTCTTCGTTGGCACAGAGCATATCGCACTGGACGCCCTCGGCGGCCAGCCCGGTCAGCAGGTCGTACATCACTTTCTCAACGCCGCCCTGTATAGGATAAAACTTCCCAAGTTGAAGTATTTTCATAAAATCGGCTGCAAAGGTACTAAGTTTTTTACGATAAAACAAATTTTTCTCTTGTAAACTAAGTAACGAGAGTTCACTATGGCTTCTGCCGAAGTAGGAAAAGAGATGAGAAAATTGTGAATCTACATGCAATAATTAAGGGATTTTTCCGTTTTTTAATATAAAAGTACGTTAATGGACAAAAACTTTATATCTCATTTTTCATGAACCTCGTGAAATCATTCATACTATACACATTCCTATTCGTATCCAGCAACATCTGTGCCCAAGATTCGCTCAGCACTTCTACCGCTGTCACCTACGACCTGACGACAGAAGCGGCTATGGGAACGGGCAGTTATACCGCCTACCAGCTGGTCACCAACCGCCACCACGTGCTGGCTACACGTCCTAATACAGCCTACATGAGAGGCGCAGTCAATGTGGAGCAGCTGTTGGGCAAGGACTGGAAACTCTCTGGAACCGTCGATATGATAGCATCTGTACATGCCGACCACAAAACCTACCTGCAACAGTGTTTTGCCAACCTGAGCTGGAAGGGATTCTTCCTGGAGGCTGGCAGTCGGGAACTGCCTCCTGTATTGCGCAACGAGCGCCTGTCAGTAGGCCATTTTGCCAAAGGAATCAACGCCAAGCCCGTGCCGCAGGTACATATTGGTACCAATGATTTCTGGACTGTCCCCTATACGAAAGGGTGGCTGCAGATTCACTTCGACGGTGGCTACGGCAAGCTGATGGACAACAACTATCGCGAAGAAGCCTTCATGAAGAATCCTCAAGTCAACCCCCGCTATTCCAACGGGGCTTTCTATCATCAGAAACACCTTTATCTGCGCAGCAATTCCGAAAAGCGCTTCTACGTCACGGCAGGCATAGAACATGTGGCGTTTTTTGGCGGCACCAGTTGGTATTGGACAGCCAACGGGCTGGAGTCAAAGAGCAAGCCCGCCAACCTGAAGGCTTTCGCGCAGGTCATACTGCCCCTTGGCGACAGCAATTATTATGAAAACGATGCTATGGAGGACTGGGTGTATGGCAACCACCTCGGATCGATGACCGTGCAGCTGAGCTGGAACATCGACAAGCACCATCTGTTGCAGGCCTATCTCGACAATCCCTTTGAGGACGGTTCTGGCATACGCAAGAGCAATGGCATCGACGGTCTGTGGGGCGTTGAGTACGCCAACAAGGCGTCTGGCCGACAGTTGGTCAGAGGTGCCGTGGTAGAATATTTCCATAGCACCAACCAGTCGGGCCCCCTGCACTGGGATCCAGACGACTATCCGGAACCTATACGCAGTCAGGTCACGGACATGACGACAGGCAATGACAACTATTACAACCACATGTTCTATGGCAGCTACGACCACTTTGGCATGACCTTTGGCACGGCTCTGATCACTTCACCTATTTATAATAAGAACGGCAGCAACTCGTTCGACAACAACCGCGTCAAGGCTTGGCACGTAGCCGTCAACGGCGAGATTACCGACCGCCTGAGCTATCTGGTCAAAGGTTCCTACCGCGAAGGATGGGGTACATACAGTTTTCCTGTTCCCACCAGAAACCACTCCTTCGACGCCATGCTGCAAGGCATATATCAGTTAGGCCCCTGGCAATTCAGCGGAGCCTATGCCTTCGACAAGGGAAACATCTACGGCGACTGCTCAACGTTTAACATTAAAATTGGCTACCATGGGAAAATACTTTAAATACATCTTCCTTCTTACATCATCCATCTTCCTTCTTGCATCTTGTCAGGAGGGACGAGATGCAGGCGACCTGTTTGGACAATGGCAGATGACGGACTCCAAGTACGTGAGTTTCTCTAATTCCATCGTCGTCTTTCGCAGTGTCATTGCAACGCCACACTCTCAAAGAGAGAACAGCAATGTCAGGGACGGCGAGGTCTATGGCACCTTCGAACACGTTGGTGACAGCCTTTTCATACATTGCTATTCCATAACCGACGTAACAGGCACCCCTGAGGATATCGACTTGATAGAAAACGTCTTCGGCCTTAAGCCTTTCGGCAACATCCGCTTCAGGATCGATGCCCTTGACGACGACCAGCTCCTGTTGAGCAAAGACAATCAACACTGGAAACTAATCAAGTGGTAGTGTGTCATCCATATACGACGAGAGCCGGGCTGCAAGGTATGCGGCTCGGCTCTCATCATATGGCTTGGTTCTTCCTTCAGACCTTCAAGGTCTCATCTTGATGGACGCTATACACAGGAGGAGCATTCAATAGTCTTTCCTTCCTCTGCTGCCACTTTGTGGCAACTGTTGCATGACCATTGGCAATGATGCTTCTTCTTGGCTTGTTTTTCGGCTTTGCTGGCTCCCTTTCAGTTTCGATGCGACGCTCATCAAACAGGCACTGCCAGTCACGCTCGTCGGTAGGAAGGCCGAAGACGTCTTTCATCTTCACATGGTCTATGACCAACAGTTTGTCGTCACTGTCCCCTACACGCTCTCCCTCCGTGAAGTCGGTGGTAACCCTCATGCGTGTTTCCACCATGTTCAGGTATTCGCTCAACAGTTGTGTGGGATATGCCAACTGCACAAACTGTACTTCCGGCAAGGGGTAATTGGTACTCACGCCACGTACGTCAACAAGCACCTTCAAGTTTCCAGAACAGATGTTTTCCATCGGGAATTTCGGCTTCGACTGAACATCGCCATAGAACACCTTCGCTGGAACACCATGGCGTGAGTAGTATTCCGCAATGGCCTCTGCATGTGTCTCGTTGAAGGCATAGACGATGCCCCGCTTGTTGTCGGCATGCTCCTTGTATGCCTTGAACAGACATGCCATACTCTCCAGGCTTATCAACCGACCGTATAACTCCCCGGAGACGTAGTCTTCAGGATTTGCCTTGGGCCTGAGCATGTCAAGATACATACCAGTGAGTCCCGACGGAGGAACGGACACATATTCCACATCTTTCAGCAGCCCCTGGTCAATACTGCTTTTCAAGCTCTGTGACGGCAATACCATATCGAATAGATGGAATTTTGGTATGGACCTGACGTCACAAGGTGCCAACGAAAGCCCCACAACCTTTACTTTTGGCCAGACATGCAAGGCATTCATGTAGGCACTTGGCTCAGCGTAGTTGGCATCCCATACGACGATCAGCGATGGTTCGTAGGACAAGACCATGTCGATAAGCCTGTAGGACAGCAACGGCTCGTGGCAGACGACTAAACTACGGTGCTTCATTCCGTTGTCGTAAAAGTCCAGCCTGACGGCATCCTGCATCCCGTTCTTCTTGAATTCCCGTTCCACCAGATCTGCCTGAAAGTCATTCCTCACGACAACAAGCGTTTTCGGCTGCTCCATACACTGGCGTTCCTTGTTCTCTACCAGTCCGTTGCGCATCAGGCTGATGACAAACCGGGCTTTCTCAACATACGGGGGAATCTGCACCAACACCTTCCTATTCGTTCTGAGTGTTTCTTGAAGGTTCTCGGCCATTTCCTCACAGAACGCCATGGTCGGTGAGTTGTAATCCCTTCCCCACAGTGCGAATGGTGCTTCGCTGTTCTCATAGGAAACAGATGATTGAAGGTTCTTGTCTTGATTCTTTCCTCCTACAATCGACTTGATGCGGAACATCTGTTCGTTGACAAGCCATTTATTGTTTATTGTTTCACCGTTATTGTTTATTGTTTCCCGGTTATTGTTTATTGTTTCACGGCTATTGTCCACCCCTCTTCCCTTGCCGCTGATTCTTCCGAGGAAAGTACCCTGCCAGTTGCGGTCACTTGTGGGCAGGCTGAACATCAGATAGAGCCCCACCTGATCGAGGATGATTACCTCCTGCTTACCTTTCGCCACACGCATACCGCGGCCCACCTGTTGCAAGTATTTCGAGAGCGACAGAGTCGGGCGCGCCAGTTGTATGAACTCCACTTCCGGCACGTCGAAACCCTCAGAGAAAATGTCCACATTCACTAAAATGTCAATTCCTCTATCTTCCTGTCCTTTTAATTCGTTAAATTCGTTGTTCCTGTATTCCTCAACAATCCGTCGTCTCTCCTTTGCCGGAGTCTTGCTGTCAATCACGGCACAGCGCAGTCCACGCTCTGAGTAGTACTCAGCGATATGCCTTGCATGCTCACGGTTGATGGCATAGACAATTCCCCTCTTCCCGTCGGCAAACTCCTTGTACGACCTGTACAGGTGCTCAATGCTCTCTTCCGTGTCCAGTACCAGTGCGACCTGCTTCGTCTGGTAGTCGCCGTCGGCACCGCGCTTGTTCAGGCTGGCCACCTTCCGCACGGCGATGCTGTCCGAGCGAACTGATACATAGTCGAGGTCGCTCAGCCAGCCTTTTTGTATAAACTCGCGGATGCTCCACGACTGAAGCAGCGTGTCGAAGAGATCCGTAAATGCTTCTCCGCTCAGCCTGCAAGGCGTGGCCGTCAGTCCTAAGAACTTCGCTTTTGGCCACCACTCCCACAGCATCTGATAGGTCTCAGCTACTGCATGGTGTGCCTCGTCGATAATGATGAGCGAAGGTGAGAAGAATTCTTGGGTTCCGATTCTCCGTGTCAGCGTCTGTATGCTTGCCACCTGTACCAGTTTCGCCTCATCAATCGGTTTTCCACTGACTATCAATCCATGTTCTATTCTGAACCTGTCCAGCGTCCGCGAAATCTGTTCTATCAGTTCTATGCGGTGTGCCACGATAAGGACACCACCACGGCTTATCGTTTGTTGTTGATTGGTTATTGTACGGATTGCCTCCGCCATCAAGTACGTTTTTCCTGTACCTGTCGGCATCTGCACCATCACGCTCTGGTATTCCTCCCAAGCCTGATGCAGCCGTTCAAGCATCTCTTTCTGATAATCTCTTAAGGCCTCTTGCATCTCACAAGTTATTTTCTCCAGACCTTTGAAGCCCCTTGATAAGGGGCTGGCCTAAGCCAGGGTTTCAATTCTTCCTCCAAACCTTTGAAGCCCCTTGATAAGGGGCTGGCCTAAGCCAGGGATTAAATTTCTTTTCTCCAAACCATCTTGTTGACTATTCCCACATAGCTCTGGATGATTTTCACAACCTTCGTCGAGACGTTTTCTTCGACGTAGTCGGGAACCGGTAGGCCGTAGTCACCGTTCTGGTTCATGGTGACGGCGGTATCGACAGCCTGCAAAAGACTCACCTCGTCGATGCCCGCGATGAAGAAGCAGGCTTTGTCAAGAGCTTCTGGGCGTTCCGTCGATGTGCGGATGCAGATGGCTGGGAACGGATGGTCAACGCTCGTAAAGAAGCTGCTTTCTTCAGGAAGTGTGCCTGAGTCCGAAACCACGGCAAAGGCATTCATCTGAAGACAGTTATAGTCGTGAAACCCGAGAGGTTCATGCTGGATGACACGTCTATCGAGTTTGAAGCCAGACTGTTCCAGACGCTTGCGACTACGAGGATGGCAGCTATACAGAATCGGCATGTCATACTTCTCTGCCATCTTGTTGATGGCCGTAAACAACGACAGGAAGTTTTTCTCCGTATCGATATTCTCTTCGCGATGGGCCGACAGCAGGATGTACTTACCTTTCTCTAACCCCAGACGCTTATGGATGTCACTGGCCTCTATCTCTGCCAAGTTCTCATGCAGCACCTCAGCCATGGGTGAACCAGTGACGTAGGTGCGTTCCTTCGGCAGGCCACAGTCAGCTAAGTAGCGACGGGCATGTTCCGAATACGCCATGTTCACATCGCTGATGATATCTACGATGCGGCGGTTCGTCTCTTCAGGCAGACATTCGTCCTTACACCTGTTACCAGCCTCCATGTGGAAGATGGGGATATGCAGGCGCTTGGCACCGATGACGCTCAGACATGAGTTTGTGTCACCCAACACCAACACCGCATCAGGTTTTGTCTCTACCATCACCTTATAGCTCTTGTCGATGATGTTACCCATGGTGGCTCCGAGGTCATCTCCCACAGCCTCCATATAGATGTCAGGATCCGCGAGCTTCAGGTCCTTGAAGAACACCCCGTTCAGGTTATAGTCGTAGTTCTGGCCTGTATGCGCCAGCAGACAGTCGAAATACTTCCTGCACTTGTTAATCACTGCAGCCAGTCTGATAATCTCAGGGCGCGTCCCAACGATAATCAGCAGCTTTAACTTTCCATTATTCTTAAAACTACTCATATTCTTATCTTTTATTTGAACACGAATTATACGAATTAACACGAATCTTTTTATTCCGAAAACATCTAAAAACACGAAATACCCGAAAACTATTCTTACTGATTACTATCATCAAGATGATAGCTTTGCTAATGCAAAGGTTTTTATTTTATTGGATGAACTTCTGAAAGCTTGCTTTCAAGATTCATCAAACAAAATCAAACTCGTAATCAGTAAGAATGTTACCTCTTCATATTCGTATGATTAGTGCGATTCGTGTTCGTTTTTAAATTTTTGTCTTTTTAGAGTTTTTCGGGCCTTTTCGGAATCTATACCTTCTCAAAGATTTTGAATCCCTTGATAAGGGATGGCTATAAAGCAGGGATATCAGACCTTTTCGAAGAAAGTGTCCGGCCTACTCGGATCGAAGATCTCGTTACAGTACATCACCGTCACGAGGTCCTCTGTCTCTGAGAGGTTGATGATATTATGCGTATATCCCGGCAGCATGTGGATGGCCTGGATGTGGTCACCATCAACTTCCCATTCCAGCACCTTCCCTTCAGGGTCATTCAGGTTACGCTGTTGAATGAGTCCATGACCCTTCACCACAATGAAGAACTCCCACTTCGTGTTATGCCAGTGCTGTCCTTTCGTAATGCCAGGCTTCGAGATGTTGATGGATACCTGTCCACTGTTCAGCGTATGCACCAGTTCCGTAAACGACCCGCGCTCATCCACATTCATCTTCAGCGGGAATGCCACCTTCTCCTTTGGCAGATAGCTCAGGTAGGTCGAATAGAGCTTCTTGGCGAAGCTCCCCTCCCCTATCTCAGGAATAACAGGAGCCTCCCCCCTGCCCCCTCTCAAGGAGGGGGTGTTGCGGGCGAAGGTGTGCAACAGGCTGACTATCTCGCCTAACGTCACCTGATGCGTTACCGGACAGTAACAATACCTACCCTTTTTTGAACACGGATTGCTCGGATTACTCGGATCATTATTATTCGTGTTATTAGTGAGATTCGTGTTCGTTTCTTCCGTGTTCGTTTCTTCTGTGGTCGTTTCATCTGTGGTCGGTATAACCTCCAGCCCATTGAACTCACACCGATGTTCCTTGCCCTGTAGTGCATCCAGCATCTCAGCTACCAGGTCATCGATATACAGCAGTTCCAGTTCTACGCTCGGGTCGTTCACCTGTATCGGCAGGTCATTCGCGATGTTATTACAGAACGTGGCCACCGCCGAGTTATAGTTGGGACGACACCACTTACCAAACAGGTTCGGGAACCTATATATCAGAACCCGAGGCTTTTGTTTTGAACACGAATTACTCGAATCTACCGAATCTTTTTCTGCGCAGCCATTCGTGCTATTAGTGAGATTCGTGTTCGTTTCTTCCGTGTTCGATGAGTTAATTCTCGAATTCTCTAATTCTTGATTTTGTAAGAATTCGCGTTCGTAGTCGAGAAACAAATCCTCGCCAGCCTTCTTCGACCGCCCATATTCCGAGTTGCCGAAACGGCCAGTCAGCGAGGCCTGCTGGCTTGAACTCAGCATCACTGGACATTTGTTCCCGTACTTCTTCAGCGTATCCAGTAGCGTCGAAGCAAAACCAAAGTTTCCCTCCATAAACTCGGAGGTCTCCTTCGGCCTGTTCACCCCAGCTAAATTAAACACGAAGTCGCACTCCTTACAGTACATTTCCAGTTCTTCAGGAGTACTGTCTATATCGTACTCAAAGACCTCGTCGATCTTCAGGTCCGGCCGTGTCCTGTCTTTCCCGTCCTTTATATTATATAAGGTGGCGCAAAGGTTTTTACCTACAAACCCTTTCGCTCCTGTAACAAGAATTTTCATACCGAAAACTATTATCTTTATTCTTTATTCCGAAAACATCTAAAAACACGAAATACCCGAAAACTCTTTCTTTCAAATGACAATCATTGAGATGATTGCTTTGCCATGCAAAGGTTGTTATTCTTTTGAATCACTTCTGAAAGCGTGCTTTCAAGATGATTCCAAATAATAGCAATTCATCATTTGCAAGAAAACACCGCTCCATATTCGTTAGATTCGTGCAATTCGTGTTCGTACTAAAAAAAAGTCTACCGTATTATTTTCGTATTTTTAGAGTTTTTCGATGTTTACGGGATCCAATTACACAAGGTTAGGTATGCCATTGAGTTCATTCTGGATATACTCTAACGAAGCAATCTTCTCCTTCGTCTCTTCGAGGTTCAGGCGACGGGTGTTGTCGCTGTTGAACTCCTCGATGGTGGCGCGCTTGGTATCACCCTCCTTGAAGTACTTGTCGTAGTTCAAGTCACGGTTGTCGGCAGGTACGCGATAGAAGTTACCCATGTCCTCGGCCTTCGCACACTCCTCCTTGGTCAGCAGCGTCTCGTACATCTTCTCACCATGGCGAATGCCGATCACTCGTATCTCTGGTTCCGAAGGATTATTATTCTCTAATTCTCCAATTCTTGATGAATTATTCGTGTCATTAGTGAGATTCGTGTTCGTTACCACATCCCTGCGGTATTGGTGTTTAAACAGCTCCACTACCGCCTCGGCCTGTGTCTGGATGGTACATGCCGGAGCCTTCTGCACTAAGATGTCACCGTTCTGACCATGCTCAAAGGCGAACAACACTAAATCGACAGCCTCTTCCAACGACATGATGAATCGTGTCATCTTTGGTTCAGTCAACGTAATCGGATTACCCTTACGGATCTGGTCAATCCAGAGAGGAATCACCGAGCCACGGCTACACATCACGTTGCCGTAGCGCGTACAGCAAATCTTCGTATCACCAGAGAGACGTGACTTCGCCACGGCAATCTTCTCCTCGATGGCCTTCGTGATACCCATCGCATTGATAGGGTAAGCAGCCTTATCTGTACTCAGGCAGATCACACACTTCACGCCAGCATCGATGGCAGCATCCAATGTGTTGTCTGTACCAATCACATTCGTCTTCACAGCCTCCATCGGAAAGAACTCACATGAAGGAACCTGCTTCAATGCAGCAGCATGGAACACATAGTCCACACCCTTCATCGCATACTTCAGTGTCGATTTGTTGCGCACGTCACCGATGTAGAACTTAATCTTGTTAGCTACTTCCGGCATCCTTGCCTGGAAGTCGTGACGCATATCGTCCTGCTTCTTCTCGTCGCGTGAGAAAATACGAATTTCCCCGATGTCTGTTCTCAAAAACCTGTTCAGCACAGCATTGCCAAACGATCCCGTGCCGCCAGTAATCAGCAGCGTCTTTCCTTTAAATACACTCATGTTATTATATGTTTAAATTGTTTTCGTGTTTTATCCTCCATCCTCCAGCTTTTAACATAAGTTCCTGTAAATAAGGATTATACTCATGGAGGATATGACTGGAGGATGGAGGATTAAGGTAAAAATCAGCGTTTTTTGCGTTTTACGAGATACGCATTACCGTATTCTTTCTCATCTTTTGTCAGATTGCCCATGTGCGTCAGCCGGCGCCCGAAGGCTACGGCAGAGATGTTTTGCAACAAGCTGATGCCCACTTCGCTCTTCAGATATTCAAGGATGGCCGTCGCCGTCATCCACTCGCCCTCCTTCTCGTCGGCGGCAGGCTCGAAATGGTCTAAGAAAAACATCTCGGCAGCAGTCTTTTCGCAGAACCTGCGGTTCGACTCGATGATCTGCTTCGTCTGCTCCTCGTTGAAGAATGTCGGCACATGCTCGTGCAGTGCATCCATCGCCTGGGCATAAAGCTGTTCGTAGTTGGGGCGCGTACTCACATCGATGGGCCCCGTCAGTTGCACGGCGAGGAATCGGCGGCTGCCCGTCGGATCAGCCAAGACCTTGGTCTCGTTAGTGGTAGCGATGAACGATGCGCGGCGCGGGAAGTCCTCAACATGCCTACCGTAGGGACGCTTGGTTTTCACCGACGACAGCGTGATGATGTTTTTCAGGAAGCCCTGCTGCACCCTGGGCGAAATCTGGTTGAACTCATCCAGGTTGATGAGCAGCATCTGCGCCATCTGTTGAAACACCTGATTCTTGTTGCTCAGCTGCAGGTTGCCCGTGTAGCCGAAGCTCAACTCAGGCGGCAACAGCATTTCGCAGAACGTTGTCTTGTTCCAGCCCTGCTCCGAGATGAGCAGCGGCACAGCCTGGTTGCCGTATTTCGCGACATTGCCGACGCGCCACTGGCGCACCATCGCCAAGAACCACGTGTAGAACCAGTCCTCCCAGTGCGGATTCTCAGTCGGCACCCTGCGAGCCAGCTCACGGATGTAGTCCTTTCCATCCCACTTACCACGCTGCGCCCAAATGTATTCACCTATAGGGTCATACTCAGGAATCAGGTTCGACTGTACATAGCGCCGCACGTCGTTCTCGCGTGCATTGATGCCAGCCTTTAGCGACTCCATCGCCATACCCATCAGCACACGTTTGTCCAACGGCGTCCAGTCCATGTAGTTGAAGCTTTTGTCCTGATACTCAGTATATCCCATGACGCTGTTAAAGCGAAAGTTATATTTCTCGTTCAAGAAGTCCACCAGCCGTTGAGTCTCCTTGCTGATGTCCCGTGTGTTTTTATCTTTTGTCTCTTTCATTTTTTCAGCTATTATAATCCGTTCCATCCGTTATATCCGTGTTCGCTTTCGTTATGGTTATCGTTATGGTTATCGTTTTCGTAAGAAACTAACGTGATTTCCTCAACTTTTCTAGGCAATTTCCTCGAGAAAGTGCCGTGATTTCCTCAACTTATCCTTAGGATTTCCTTCGGTTATCCTAAGGATTTCTGAAGGAAAAGTACTGGATTTCTGCAACTTTTCTACGCGATTTTTACCCCTTTTTGCCCATTATCCTCCATTCTCCAGCCACATCCTCCAGCCGCAACATCCTCTTTCATAACCACTTACACCAAATCCTGGAGGATGGAGGATTTTTTAAAACTTCTTTTAAATTACAGCCATCGCTTCCTCGATTTCTTTGAGCGGAGTGTTTCCTCCCCACATCCTATAAACGTAAAGAGGCGTAACACACCCAAAATCCATCGAGCAAGAACGTGCTTCGTTTTCCATAAACTCTTGCAAACGGGAAATCAAATCTGTATTCATATCGATGAAGGTTTTAAAAGATGGTTCCATACCCCACTCCAGAATGCACTCCACATACTATCTCTATAGCACAATTTGTGCTTCCACTCATTGGCTTTCCAACGATGGTATTTATAACACACACGTCGAACTACGTTCTTTGGGGCCTCATCCGACAATGTTGTCTGCATTATATCCTCTTCTACCCGCTGTTTCAGGTAGGGATTAAACTGAACGAAATTGAAAATGCCCGACGCAAAGCCTAACTCTTCCACACAGATTGCATTGAAAATGCCATAAATGTCTTTCAAGCCAAACTGTTCAATAACACTCTCAATCCTTTCCCAATCCACATCTTTCCCATGAGCCTTTACGAAGAAAGCCCAGTCTAATAGTTGCCTGAGATTAATCTCACCTGTAGAGAAGTGTAACGTCAGGTGCTTCAACAAAAACAATGCATGGAGGTTGGCTGATGGCAGGAAAACCTTTTCGCCGTATAGTTCTATACTTTGGCTATCATCCTGACCCAATTCCTTCAAAATCACTTCAAGCTCAACATGTGACTTATGGTGATGTACATTAATGAAGTCATAATGGTTTTCCACCATAAACTCCCCCCAGTAGAACACCGTATGATGATGGTGTGAAGCGTCTATTTCTATTCCTTTCTCCTTAGCCAAGGTCTCGTCAGCTTCTTTCTGTTGCCCGAAAAGCCAAATATCAATATCACCTGTCGGCCTATGTTCAGGTTTTGGCCAGTCAAGCGAACAAGCATAGCCCTTCAAGACCATCATCTGAAAGCCATGACGATTATAGAATGTCGCTAATTCTGAGATGGCTTTGCCATATTGTTTATACCGACACTCATAGTTTTGAAGGACATCTCCTATCCATTCCAACAGAAACACTTGTGGCGGGCGTTGTTTTTCTGGCAGGCGTTCTATACCGTCCAACACTATAGGAGAAAGCCCATGCTGCTCTGCATGGACTTTTAGTTCTGTCCAATCTATGGAATCAGGTAATACGCCACACGTATTACCAATGCCTAATCGAGTTAATGCCAATAAGGCATCAAAGGTTTTTGATAATGTCAACGTAGTTGGATATAACATATTCAACATCCTCATCCGTCAGACGGGTGTGCAAAGGCAACGTCACTTCATTAACAAAGAGGTTATAAGCATTGGGGTAATCCTTGATATCGAATCCCAAAGCTTTATAAGCTGTCATCATGGGCAGCGGCTTATAGTGTACATTGCATGCGATTCCACGCTCAGCCATCTTCACAATCACATCGCGACGTTCCTGATCTGTACGAGCAAGCAAACGAGTTATGTAAAGATGACCACTGCCAGCAAAGTCCTCACCATAATGAGTCAGATAAGCCACCTTGTGGTTAACGTCAAGGTTAGCGTTAAGGTCATCAATCGCAGCGTTATAACGCTCGATAATGTTTTTACGTCTCTCCAACATCCCTTGGTAACGACTCAACTGAGCTAAACCAATACCGGCCATGATGTCCGTCATGTTGCACTTGTACCAAGGGCCAATCACATCATATTCCCAAGCACCTAATTGTGTCTTTGCAAGCGCATCTTTATTTTGTCCGTGCAGAGATAGCAACTGAGAAATCCTATAAAGCATTTCATTCCACGTTTCCCTCTCTTTTCTCGGAACAGTCGGGAAATAGTTTTCGTTATCGTTTTGGTTTACGTTTTCGTTACCAAACGGCAAGTTCCAAGTCAATGCACCGCCCTCTGCCGTAGTCAAATTCTTTACAGCATGGAAACTGAAAGAGCTAAAGTCTGCAATGGCACCTGCCATCTTTCCATGCCATTGTGCACCAAAAGCGTGGGCATCATCAGCAGCAACAATAATACGACCTATCTTCCTCTGTATTTCATTAGCAGGACGGAACAAATGCTTCTTAGCCTCAATGACCGCGAAGATCTTGTGAAAGTCGCACATGACACCGCCCAAATCCACAGGACAAATCACCTTGGTCCTTTCGGTAATGGCCTCAGCCAACTTGTCATAGTCCATCTCCACATTGTCCTTCTGGCTGTCCACCATCACCACCTTGCAGCCCACATGCTGAGTAACAGAAGCGGTGGCAGTGTAAGTATAGGCAGGAACTATCACCTCATCGTCAGGTCCAACACCAATCAGACGCAGAGCCATTTCCATAGCAGCCGTGGCAGAGTTCAGGCACACAACCTTTTCAGTCCCAACATATTCAGCAATCCGTCTCTCAAACTCCTTGGTCTTAGGGCCGGTGGTGATCCAGCCACTCAAAATAGCCTCAGATGCCAAGTTAGCCTCAGCCTCCGACATGTCAGGGGGCGAGAACGGAACATTTCTTAATTTAGTATTCATATCTCATATAGTTCATTTCTTTACAACACTCTTGATTATATCAACGTACTTCTTTGCCCCAACTTCTTTAGTCAGATTGTTCAAGATAAACTGTCGTGCGTTCTTGCCCATTTCTTCACAACGGGAAGAATCATCGGCAAGGTTCTTAATACCCTCCACGAACTCCTGCACATTGCCAGCATGGGTAAACACGCCACAATCATTCTTTTCCAATATCTCTTTCAATTCACCTTCATCAAAGCTGGCAATCACAGGCCGTCCGCAAGACATGATGGACCAGCTTTTGGAAGGCATCGCACTTCCGCCCAATCCTTCCTTGCAGGAAACTATGCAGGCATCACCTAAAGAATACACATAACTCACTCGTTCTACAGGCTGCAAGGGATTCAGATGCACATTGGTCAGTCCTTCTTTCTCAATTCTTGTGCGAATCTCGTTTTCCAATCCCCCTGTACCAAACAGTGCAAACTGCACTTCTGGCAGTCGGGAAGCACCGTCAAGTACAATTCCGATATTCTGGGCATTACCCAAGTTACCGGCATAAACCACCGTAACCTTATCCCGTGACAATCCAAACTCCTCAAACAACGGATTCTCAGCCTTTTCCACGGGTTGCACAGCCTCTTCATCCGCCCAGTTGTACACCACCTCGATTTTCTCAGCTGGTACACCACGAGCAACCATGCTTCGTTTGATGTCGTGCGATATGGCAATGATCTTGTCAGAATTGCGGAAGGTCACATTTGACACCCACATTCCTACCTTCCACAGCAGTCCCCCGCTCTTGGCCATGCCTGTACCACTCAGTGTTTCCGGGAATAAATCCTGTGCGTTATACACCACAGGCTTCTTCCTGAACAAGCGGACAATTGGCAACTTCAATCCCTGAATGGGCGGAGTGCTATCAATAAACGCCACATCATATTTCTTCCAAAACATATAATGCAACTGCACCATCTCACAGAAGAGATAACGCAAAGCCCGCAGCACAGGGTTCTTCCCTTCCCCATACATGTGAAAGCGGTGTACCTGCACCATTCCTTCACGCAGAATCTCATTTCTGCTCCACTTTGCCCCTATCTCTACGTTTCGGGTTGGTGTAGGCACAGTTATCAGCGAAGATATACCTTGCTTTGCGGCCTCTTCCGTCATATCATCTATGACAAACAGACCGGCACACTGCTCGGGATGGTAATAGGCGTATGGTATAAATACTATCATCTGGGGACTAACATTGCTTATTGATAAAATCTATAGCCTCCCATTTCTTACATACTTCATGCACACCATTTTCATCTTCCACATATATCGAAGGAAGAAACTTGATGAATTGTGAAGCTGATGTATAGGTATATGCACCAATCTTATGATAAAAGATTTTATCTCCCTCTTTTAATTCTGGTTCATTTAACAAAGTAAACAATCTGTCGCCCTCAACACACGTGAAACCCACAATGACCTGCTTTTCAACACTACTGCGGTTTTTATAATCATCGGCAACTATTTCGTAGAAATGAGAGTTTTTTCTAAACATGGGGTCTATTTGTGTTCTACCGCCATCTGTAACGACAAACCGATTATATATCGTTTTTTTTACATCGACAATGCTAGTTACATATGTTATTGCCGTAGCGAGTATAGATTGTCCTGGCTCAACAATAAGTATTGTTTTATCCTTATCGAAAAACTCTGAGAGCGCGTCCGAGATAACGGCAAAATAATTAAGATAGTTAGGTCTGTTTTCCAATCCCCCAAAGAAACCACCTCCTATATCTACATATTCCAGCTGCAGATTCAAAACTCTGGTAATTTCACATGCCTTTCTCGATATTGCACAATAAGCATCTAAAGAACGTGACGGTATGCTATTATGTAAATGCAAACCAATAATATGACAATTGGGAATTTGATTTAAACTAATGATAGCATTTTTCAAATCTCCATTTTCATAACTAATGCCAAAGCGACTTCCTTCTTTTCCGCTAGCTGTCTGGCCAGGACACATCTTCTCAAGATCAAAATTTACACGGAGGCCAATTCTTTTTTCAATAGAATCGGGTATTTCCTGTACCCATCGTAATTCTCGCCATGAATCAATGTTCACAATAGCACCTCCAGCAACGGCCTCTTTGAATGAGGTTTCATCTTTTGCAATCCCATTATAAATGATTCGATTAACTGGGTATCCGCATGCTTTAGCTAATGAATACTCATCATCGGAAACCACTTCTGCATAAAAGCCTTGCTCTTTCATATACTTTAGAACCCAAGGCATACCATTGGATTTTACAGAATATCCGACTAGAGAATTCTTCCAATGTTTTTGTATTGCTTTATTTAGAAGAGCTACATTATTATCAAACTCATTCTTATGGATAATGAAATAGGGTGTATTCATCTTCGTTTCTATTTTCTTTGAATTAATTGATCTATCTTATTCTTTACATGTTGAGCAGAATTAATCGCCTCTTTCACTTCACATCTACTTGCGATCACATACCCGCATCCATCCAAATTTGTACGGTACGGCATAATAGTATCGCCAACATGAAGGTGATGTTCAATTATAACATCTTCAAGTTTTTCAATTTCTTTAAAGTTCGGAAGAGCACTTATTATTCCTGGTGATAATGCCAGCAATTTTGTAGCTACAGGTTTAGATTCAGATTGAGGGCACCAATCGGTCTTATCCCCAACGGCAGCCTTTATCATATTACCCATATAATCGATACCAGTTCCAATAGGGATTATGTGTGAGCCAATAAGATTTCCTCCCATTCTGGCCCCCACGTCCACTATATGTACATCGCCACCTTCTCCAATCAAGAGATCCATATTTACCGAGCCATGATTAACCTCTAAAGCATTTAATGCTTTAAATACGCATGTTCTTATTTTTTCTTCGGCCGCAGCTGATAGTCCAGATGGGATCGCATGGCCAAGTTCTGCATAATATGGTGGAAGAGTCATGTCTTTTTGCATAATACCAAGGATGTGAATTACGCCATTATCGACAAACGATTCAACTCCATACTCCTTACCAACGACAAAAGGTTCGGCCACTGCTCGGTGTGTTATTGATCCATCCATGGCATATTTACAGGCCTTTTCAAAATCATCCGCCTTATCCACACGCGATGCGCCACGGCTTCCTGAACCGTCACATGGCTTCATCATAACAGGGAAATGTATTTGGGGGAGTATCTGGGGTATTTGTTCCAGCGAGTCAATCTCAAATGAATATCCCGTATCGTCAGCTTTTGCATCAAATAGACATCTTCTAACTGCAGCTTTATTCTTTATGGCCTTTGCTGATTTGTAGTTAATCCCTGGCAAATGCAGCTCTTGAGCAATGTAACTCATTGTCAGCACACTAAAGTCTGTAGCAGCAGTAAGCACGCCATCTACCTGTTTATCTCTGGCATACTCTAAACAAGACTGCTCATCAACGATATTAATAACAGCGTGCTCATTTGCAGAATCAAAACCCACAGCGTTGGGGTCGGCATCAAGGCATAACACATAATAGCCCATTTCTCGTGCCTTCATTATTACAAAATTCTGTAGAAAACCGCCCCCAAGCATTAATAGTTTTTTGGGATGGTTTGCTTCTCTTTCAACCTCCTTATAAAGATTCTCCCTAAACAACACTGTCTTAACTGTTTTAAATATTATTTTCACGTCTAACAGAAATGAAATATTTTCTGCATAATAAACGTCGTTGTCTATTTTTTTCTGAGCATCAGCACTATTACGGTAATATGCTTGGCTGTAACCAGTAATTCCCGGTTTTACAGTAAGAAAAACTCGTTCTTCTGGCTTATACCTTTCTATCCAATCCAGAGGATCAGGACGTGGGCCGATTAAACTCATTTGCCCAACAAGTACGTTTATAAATTGTGGAATCTCGTCCAAGCTGGTTTTGCGTAAGAACTTGCCCACTCTCGTTACACGGGGGTCATCATCGCCATTATATGTGCTCCCATCCGATAAACGAAGATCCGGAGCGTTCACTTTCATGGATCTGAATTTTAACATCCCGAAAGGTTTTCCATATTGTCCGATTCTCTTTCCGGCATAAAAAATAGGACCATTGTCTTCTAACCAAATAAAAGGTGCTATTATTACAATAATGCACAATACAAAAGGAAGGGCAAAAAGAGCTAAAATAAAATCAAATATTCTCTTAAAGAAAGACCTATATATGTTCTTTATGTTATTTCTTTTCATATCTTAGATACTTATCAAAAGTATTCATTAGTTAATAACCACATGTATGTTTACCCTTAATGTATTTTCCGAGATAATAATTTCCATATAGTGGAATTAGGGTTTCTCAACGTCTTATTCACAGAATAAAACATAATTGGAGAGAAATATAATAACTTATCCAGGATTTGAATTTTCTTATCCGGGAACGTATTTAGAATAATATGAATCTCTTTGTTATAATATTTATTTATATAGTCAAGGTACATTTGTTTTCCACCATAAACACAAAGAGTTGCAAGAAATGCAAAGACCGCTCTTCCATACACCCATTGCCCCATCTGTTCAGAGTAGTTCTTTCCGATATAAGAGCGAAGCCTGTTGTACCCCATTAGATTAGAATCAATTTTCTTCCAATTCGGAGCTGTCATCAATGAATCCGGACGATCAAAATGATTATACAGGAATTTGTTTAAGTATGCAATTTTGTCTGAATTAATGAGGATCCTCCACAGGTTTATTAAATCTGCTCCCAAAACAACGTCTTCATCAAACCAACAGTTTTTTTCGATAAACGCTTCCTTTTTAAAGAACATATTTGAAATCATAAGGGGAAGCTTCCTGACGAGGAGCTGGCTTAACACATCATCTCTATTGTAGAATTCAGTTACATTATCCTTACACTCTTCTGAAAAAACAAAGAGCTCATTTGCCCCCACCTCTGCATACTTACTGAAGACAACATCCAACCCATTTGATGTAGCACATTCATACAAGTCAGCAAGAAAGCGAGACGATACTGTATCATCAGGGTCTATGCTGACAATCCATTCACCTTTTGCCTCTCTGATGCCCATATTACGAGCCGCAGGAAGACCTTGTATGGTTTGCTTTACTACCCGATAATCAATTTCCCCTTCTTTCAATACCCTTTCTGCGATATCTATAGAGTCATCTGGGCTATTGTTATCTACTAGCACAACTTCAAAATCCTTAAAAGTCTGACAACAGACTGACTTCATAGAATTTTCAATATATTTCCCAACCTTATAAACGGGAATAACTACGCTAATTTTGGGCATATTACGATATACGTTTTTCTATCTTTTATATTTATTATTACCTTTGACTAGAGCTATCAGGTTAATATGCCTCCTAAAATGATCGGTATCGTTCGACACTTCTTCCTTATCAGCATATTCTTTCCACACTATTTGCGTATGTAGACCATAGTCCTTATGCACAAAAACGAACTTACGATCAAACGGAAGAGCATCAAATTCCCTAAGGTGTGATTCTGTACATAGGTTCATTTCTGACATCTTTACAATTAGGTTCCCCATATCCATCCTTAATTTTCTACGATTCCATTTCTCACGTGCCTCTTCTTTTGAGTGATAATGCAGGAATACAATCTCTACATCGTCCAAGACCCCTATAGGACACATAAGGTGATTACGCCGCTTTAGTTCTTCATAGTATCTTGATTGTTCTAATGGTATAAATTTCAGGTCAAGTAAGAGATAATAGTCCAAATGTTTCAAAAAACGTAAATATTCATCTGCGAAAAAAAACATTCCTATTGTTGGTGAGGTATATGACAAGCCAAAATACCTATAAACATGCCCGCCCCAGCAGTTGTTAGAAATAATAGTTAGCCCCAGCCCCCTATCTATACCAGCCATTTTCCTACGAACAGGGGCCAAATATGGGTTCAATTTCTCTCGCACCTTTATTTGTGCTACAGTCCATTTTTGCTTTATGTCCATTTTAAAATCCTTTCCATTTATTCATCATAATATCAGGAACGCTTCTTCCTGTCCACTCGCAAAACCATTGTTTTGGATAAATCACTGTTTTTTCTTCGTGGTTGATATAAGCCCCCCAGTAGCTAAAAGTGCTATTTGCTATGATGTTTATTTTAGCCAAAGACATCAGCTTTATATCAAGATAGCCTCTACTTCCCTTATTGCAATCTACATAATGTATATTATCACCGTGAAACATACTTTTTACAAAATCTAAATCGTCTGAGAAGAAAAAGAACTCAGCATCAGGAAAGATGCTTTTAGCATAGTCCATCGCCTTCTGATAATAACCTGTGGTCGACAAATCGACGTATGACGAACCCGGTGCCACATAATCACCTCTACGCAGATGCACACTCACCGAGTGGCAATTAGCTATTTTTTTTATCCAGTGAAAATATTCTGAATCAACACTCATTGGCGGTTCTTGTATGTCAAGCCAGTGGCTTTCTCTTTCCGCATAATACCAACTTTCTTGCAAAGAATGACCAATAAATGTTGCTTTGTCATTAAGAGGGCCTTTACCACAATACCATTTTGGCACACATTTCAAGGGAACTCTCCGAAAGATAACACCTACCACTTTAAAGACAAAAAATGACATAATGTTAACCCACCAAATAGTCCTCGGAATTTTGAGATTTGTTCGTTCCTCAACCCTTATCGCAGGACACTTTTTATCTATATAGGCATACACTTTTTCATGTGGATACTTGTTCTTCAAATAATCCTTGTATGCACAATAGAAAATCTGATTGCCAAAGTTCCCATTAAACCAAATAACCTTCATTGCCTTCAATCTCCTATTAGAACTTTTTCAAATATATCCACCGCTGAGCCCAAAGTGTTATTTCGCAAAGCATACTGTTTACCCTGCGCTCCAAGTCGTCTTAATATAGATGGATTGTCAAATAAGGTCTTGAGTAATACTGAAACCTCTCCATTTTCTCTTGCCACAACGCCACCAGGCAAGATGTGGGCATTTCCTACCATCGTGCTCACGAAAGGAGTACCTACAGCCATAGATTCAACAAGCGAAACAGGATATTCCTCAAACTTGCTAGTCATAACAAACAGACTAGCATGGTTTATAATAGCGGGAAAGTACTTGCGGTCAATATCAGCCAGTACATATATCTCACAACCACTACGCTGTCGCGCCTGCTCCGCCGCACGACAAGAACGCTCGAAATATTTATTCTTATTACTGCCTATGAGCACTAGGGCACAATCTTTAATTCCTGCTTTTTCAAATTCTCGAATCAGCATCAATTGGTTTTTTCTATCCGAATAATTAGAAATATTAAGAACATAATTAACCGAATGTAATTCAAACACAGGACTTAAATCCATCTCATAACTTCGTTCCTCAAAGAATAAATCATTGGCAGCATTCTCAACAATGCATACCTTTTTCATGTGCTTGGTAAAATAGGCCATATCGCTAGAACATAGTGACAAACAAACGCCTACATCTATGTACTTGCAATAACGAGGCAAAGTGTACTTATAATACCATCGGAAACGAAACCAGTTAACAACGTTCCCGATGCTATGGGTGAGGTCGCCGCACCATGCAAACATCTTCATTCTTATTCCAGGTGTGCCATGAGAGTGGACAACGACACGGCAATTTAAATCGGTCAGATGGGGTAGCAGCAAATCTGTTGTGTGACACTGGAGACATTCCAACACCAGCACATCCTTTGGATATTGTTTCACAAAGTTTATAAAGCCGTCAATGTCGCCTGTATTTCGTTTAGTTAATGTCAGCCCAATATCAAAGCGGTGCACATAAACGCCATTGATTTTTTCAACATCAAGAAAGTCATGGCCGTTTTTTCGTGTAGCCACACAGACATGATGACCTCGTTCTGATAAACCTTCTGCTAGATACTGAACCACTATAGGTACACCACTAGTTTGAGGATAATAAGCAAATGTTGTAAAAAGTATTTTCATCTTTCATTTAGAATTATTATGTACTCAAATTATCCTATTCTCTCCCAAAAGAAAGAAGGCGAAATATTTATTACTCCTCAACACTCTTATAATAATCACACATCCTGCCAATAATAAAAAAGATGATATAACGCCCCCCACCCAGTAACTTATCTGTGGTAAATTTCCGAGTTTCGTGGTTACACCTCTTAATAGCAATATATTCGTAAGCATCCAACCCCTTTTTACCCATAGCCCTTAGCCCCAGCATGTGCTGGGGTTCTGGGAGTTTCATTAAAAATCAGGGGCTTTCTGTTTTTAATTGTATTTAACCTAATACCTCTTGGGCG
>JAEEGG010001673.1_pt1 | contig 58896 bp, 55 predicted proteins | sample 9134161 | NCBI WGS metagenome assembly JAEEGG01 (sample SAMN16246543, study PRJNA631951) | gut metagenome | biome: gut microbiome; feature: rumen; material: CR-attached | host: Bos | place: Iran: Karaj | collected 2018-10
TGCTCGTCAACTCGTCAAACTCTTTTGTCCAAAGCAAGACATGCCAATACTCCGCAGGCGCAAACACGGCATAATTATCATCTTCCAAGGTCAACAAATAGTCCTTGGCTTCCATCACCTTGTCATAATCGCAGTCGAGGAACTTCTCAAGGAGATAGGCGCGGCCTTTGGCAATCCGCTCCGCCTTCGACTGCTGGATTTCCTCCTCAACCTGCGCGAAGGCGGAGAAGGCGGTTGTAAACAGGAGAACTATGATTAGGACGCATCGTTTCATATAGGTATTCTCTTTTTCATTTTAAGTTGTCGCAAATTTTGCGACAACTATTTTGATTCCATTTTGGTATCTTAAACCACCGACTCATACACGGCCTTAATCTTCTTCGCGGCCAGTTCCCACTTGAGGCTGTCCACCTCGTCCTTGCCTTCGTCCTTGAAACAGTCAGCCAAAGGCTTGTAGTGGCAGAGGCCATAGATGGCGTCGGCCAGGCCGTTGATATCCCAGAAGTCGACCTTCAAAGCGTGCTTGACGACCTCGGAGACACCCGACTGCTTGCTGATGACCACCGGCACATTCAGGCGCATGGCTTCCAACGGCACGATGCCGAACGGCTCGGAGATGGACGGCATGACGAACACATCAGTCATGGCGAACATCTGGTCGACGGCCTCGCCCTTCAGGAAGCCCGTGAAGTGGAAGTGGCTGCCCATGCCGAGCTGTGCCACACGACGAATCATCTTCTCCAGCATGTCGCCCGTGCCCGCCATCACGAAATGGATGCTCGGGTCGACCTGGTGGATCTTATAGGCAGCTTCGATGAAGTACTCAGGACCTTTCTGGTAGGTGATTCTTCCGAGGAAGGTCACCACCTTGGCATCCAAACCGCTGCGTTCGTATTCCGACTTGGGTTTGTCGTTAGGCTCCACGGCGTTGTGCACCGTCACGACCTTGGCGGGGTCGATGCCATATTTGTTGATGACGATGTTGCGGGTCAGGTTGCTCACCGTAATCACACGGTCGGCGGCTTCCATACCCCTGCGCTCGATGGCGTACACATCGGTGTTGATGTTTTCGCCAGAGCGGTCAAACTCGGTGGCGTGCATGTGCACCACCAGCGGCTTGCCCGTGGTCTCCTTCGCCGCGATGCCTGCCGAATAGGTCAGCCAGTCGTGGGCGTGGATGACGTCGAAGTCGTATTTCGTGGCCAACGACGAACCAATCAAGGCGTAGCGTGCCACCTCCTCCATGAGGTTCATGCCGTATTTGCCCGAGAACTGGTAGTTGCGGGCGAACACCGAACCCGTGCGGTTGAAATGCTCCACCACATGGCGGTCGCTTTCCAGCACATTGGCGAAGTTCTCCGGCCCGACATACGGGATGATGTTGGAGCCAATCTCCATGTACTGCACGCGCTCCCAATAGCTGCGGTCTTTCTCGTGGTCGATGTCGATGGTCACCTCGCTGGCATTGAGCAGACGCACATTGGTCTCATCCTCGTCGCCGTAGGCACGCGGCACCACAAAGAGTACATCCACGTCGTTCTTGGCCAGACCTTTGGTCATGCCGAAACATGCCGTTCCGAGGCCACCGGTAATATGGGGCGGGAACTCCCACCCAAACATCAGGACTCTCATTTTGAGCCTCCTTTCTTATTTAGTTCATCAATCAGGTAATGCAGGTAGAGCAAGGCACCCACGCTCGTCGACTGCGAGATGCAACCTCTTGCCTCGAAGGGCGGGTTGCCGTCGTAAATCTCCGACACCGTGCCGATGCCGTTGTCCTTGATGGCCTCCTCGAAGCCATTATACAGGTCTTCCAGATAAGGCAGCGAGGTCTTCCCAAACAGCTTCACCGAGAGGTCGGCATAGAACATGATCAGCCATGGGAATGCAGAGCCATTGTGGTAAGCGCGTTCGCGTTCGCTGTGGCTGCCAATGCTGATGCCTTTATAGTTTTCGTCATTGGGCGACAGTGAACGGATGCCTCGTGTCGTCAGCAATTCGGAATGGGCGATGTCGAAGGCGCGTTTCTGCATCTCGTCGCTCATCGGGCTATACGGCAAGGCGGCGGCCAGCATCATATTGGGTCGCACTTGCTCGTTTTTCTCGTTGCTATTCACAAAGTCGTAGAAGCCCTTGGTCGCCTTATTATAGAAGGTGTCGGCAAACGAGGCCTTCACCTTGTCGGCCAACTCCTGCCATTTCTTGAGCAATGTGCTCTTCGGTTCGGTGGCTTTCAATAACTCCACACCATAACAGAGGGCGTTATACCACAAGGCATTCACTTCAATCGCCAAGCCCGTACGCGGTGTCCAAGGCTTGCCTTGGGCGAAGACGTTCATCCAGGTGAGGGCCAAGTCGCGGTTACCGGCATAGAGCAGACCGTTGTCCAAGGTATGCACGTTGAAGTCCGTGCCCGCAATGAAGCTCTCCAAGATGGTCGTCATCGGTTTCTTGTATTTCTTCCAGATGTCCTTCTTATCCTTGCCCAGCATCTTCTCATAGAGCTGCAGCACATAGAAGAACCACAGCGGCGAGTCGACCGCAGTGAAATAAAGGCTCTTCTGATAGTAACGGTGCGGGAAGAACGGTCCTTGCATCCTCGAAACCAGGTAATCCAAAGCCGCAGTAAAGGTCTTCTCATCGCCTTGCGCCAGGGTGATGCCCGGCAAAGCGAGGAAGGTGTCGCGGCTGCACGAGCCGAACCATGGGAATCCGGCCCAAAGTTTCGTGCCATTCGCATCACGAATGATGAACTGGTCGGCGGCCTTCACGAGGCAATCCTCGTAACTCGTCTGAGGCAATAGTCTCTTCACCTCTGCCTCGCATTGCCGTTTGATGGCAGTCGGGCTTTCTTCCTTGAGGCTTACCGAGAGAATCACCGTGTCGCCTTGCTTCATCTGAAGCTCGAAGAATCCAGGGACAAACTGATCTTCCACGGCATCATAACCACGTTCCTGCTCACGGATGTAGAACATATTGTAGTACCAATGCGGCACGTGGGTGTATTGCGCCGCACGCGAGAACTGCAGGTAGAGCCGCGAGTAGTCCTTGTAGAGTTGCCACGAAGCACCGTTCTTCACCAGGTCCACTTTACGGCTGGCCTCGTGGTTCTCATGCGTCAGCATGTGGACGTTGCGGAAGGCCAGGAAAGGCAACACGCGCAGCGTGATGGGCACTACGGATTCGCGCAAGGTGTAGCGCACAAAGAGTCGTGCCTCCGTAGCAGAGAAGATCAGCTCCTTATCGAGCACCACATTGCCGATGCGGTAGGTCAGCTTCGGCATGGGGTCGGCGGTGAAGTCGCGGAGGTATTTGTGGCCACGAGGGGCGAAGATGCCATCGGGGTACATGTGTACGCCGAGATGGAACTCCTCCTTATTCTCGATGATGGTCTCGTCGAGGCTCGACAGCAGCACATGATTGTTGTTGTCCAGCTGCGGCTGCGGTACCACCAAGAGGCCGTGGTATTTTCTCGTGTTGCAGCCAATCATGGTAGTAGCAAGAAACGCTCCTAAAGCGTTGGAACGCAACACTTCACGGTTGAGCGTAAACTCCAGATTGACCAGTTTCTTTTTATCCCAGGAAATGTAACTCATATAGTATGTTTCAGAAATTGCATAAATAACCGACTACAAAAATAATGTTTTTCATATTTCTCGCCAAAAAAAACAACATTTTTTATCTTTGCACGCGAAAAACAGACATCAAACATTCAAAATATGAATAAAAAACTCATCAACATGATCGCTTTAAGCGTTATCACTTTGGCTTCGTGCACCAACGAGCCGAAACCTCAACCCGAGGTCGAAAAACCGAATCCCTTCCTCAGCGAATACACGACACCGTTCCAGGTACCACCGTTCGACCAAATCAAGAACGAGCATTATCTGCCTGCTTTTGAGGCAGGTATGAAAGAGCAACTGGCCGAAGTGGAAGCTATCGTCAACAACACGGAGCCTGCCACTTTCGAGAATACCATCCTGCCCTACGACAAGTCGGGACAAACATTGAACCGCGTCAGCAATGTGTTCTTCAACCTCAACGAATGCCTCACCAACGACGAAATGGTGGCCATCGCCGAGCAAGTGCTGCCCATGCTCTCCAAACATAGCGACAGCATCATGATGAACCCGAAGCTCTTCGAGCGCATCGACTATGTGTATCAACACCGCAATGAGACGGGCCTCGACGACCAGCAAATCCGCGTGGTGGAGAAATACCATCAGGACTTCATGCGCCATGGCGCCGGTCTGCCTGCCGACAAGCAAGCCGAACTAAGCCGAATCAATGAGCAACTCTCCACCTTGAGCCTGCAATTCGGAAATAACCTGCTGAAGGAGAACGCCGGCTACAAACTCGTCATTGAGAACGAAGCCGACCTAGCAGGCCTGCCCCAGACCAGCATCGATGCCGCCGCCGAGCAGGCCAAAGCCGAAGGCATGGAAGGCAAATGGGTATTTACCCTCAGCAAGCCCAGCCTCATCCCCTTCCTGCAGTTTGCCGACAACCGCGACCTGCGCGAACAGATGTACAAGGCCTACTACAACCGTGGCGACAATAACAACGAGTACGACAACAAGAAACTCATCAACGAGATGTGCAAGCTGCGCGTGCAGAAAGCCAAGCTCTTCGGTTTCGACAATTATGCCGACTATGTGTTGGACGTCAACATGGCCAAAGACTCAAAGACCGTCGACAAGTTCCTTTTCGACATCTTCAATCCTGCCCAGAAGTTAGCCAAGAAAGAACTGGCCGAGATGCAGGCCATCGCCGACAAAGAAGGCGCCAACATCAAGCTAGAAGGCTGGGACTGGTGGTACTATGCCGAGAAGCTCCGCAAGGCCAAATACGACTTCGATGAAAACTACATCAAGCCTTACCTCACCGTGGACAACGTGCGCAATGGTATGTTTATGGCTGCCAACAAGTTATATGGCATCTCATTCACTCAAAACACCAATTTGCCCGTATATTACCCTGGTGTGGAAACCTACGAAGTGAAGGAAGCCAACGGCGATTTTCTTGGCATCCTTTATCTCGACTACTATCCTCGCGAGTCGAAGAGCGGCGGTGCTTGGTGCACCAGCTTCCGCGAGAGCGGACATGACATCAACGGGAAGAAAATCTATCCTGTCATTTCCTTAGTGATGAACTTCACCCCCGCTTCGGGCGACACCCCTGCCCTGCTCACTTGGGACGAGACCGAGACCATGTGGCATGAGTTTGGACACAGTCTGCACGCCTTCTTCTCCGACGGCCTCTACACCCGCACTTGCGGCAATGTGCCTCACGACTATGTGGAAATGCCTTCGCAAATCATGGAGAACTGGGTGGCAGAGCCCGAGGTCATCCGCATGTATGCCAAGCACTACCAGACCGGCGAGGTCATGCCCGACAGCCTCATCGCCAAAATCGAAAACAGCGCCTTGTTCAACCAAGGCTTCATGACCACCGAGCTCATCGCCGCCTCCATCTTGGACATGAAATATCACGAGCTGACCGAACCTCAAGACCTCGACGTCGATGCCTTCGAGAAACAACAGATGGATGCCATCGGACTGATGCCTGAGATCCTGCCTCGTTACCGCAGCACGAACTTCAGCCATATCTTCAATGGTGGCTACAGCGCAGGCTACTATGCCTACACTTGGGCTGAGGTGCTCGACAAGGACGCCTTCAACTACTTCAAGAGTTCGGGCGATCTCTTCAATCAAGAGCTGGCTGCATCGTTCCGTAAGAACTGCTTGCAGGAATGCGGTAACGACGAAGGTATGGTACAATACCGCAAGTTCCGTGGCCAAGATCCCGATTATGAGCCTTACTTGAAGGCGCGCGGACTGAAATAAAGAAAACGTATAATAAATGTAGGGCTGTCACACGTGACAGCTGCATCAAATCAGCGGATGCCATGCTATGACAGCCCTACAAACCAAAACAGGGTTTTATGAAACGAATTATGCTTCTTTTGTTGGCCTGCCTCTGCCTGATGGACGTCTATGCGCAAGGCAAACACAAAACCATCAAAGTGGCTCCACCCCGCCCAAAGGTGGGCGTAGTGTTGGGTGGTGGCGGTGCGAAAGGCGCGGCCCACATCGGCGTGTTGAAATACCTTGAAGAGCTTGGCATCCCCGTTGACTATGTAGCGGGTACCAGCATGGGCTCCATTATCGGTGGTCTTTATGCCATGGGCTACTCGCCCGACGAGCTGGCTCAACTGATTGCAGAGATGGACTGGTCGCAATATGTAGGTAACAGCATGGATCGTTCAGCAATGTCGGAAGAAAGCCGTCAACGCTCAAGCACCATGGTTGTCAATATTCCGTTCAGTTTAAATGGTTTGTTGTTCAAAAACGAGAGCAGCACCCCCGTAAGCTTTATGCCCAGTGCTTACGTCAACAACACGGCACTGATTAACTTGTTCAACAACCTTTGTGTCGGCTATCAAAAAGAGATGGATTTCAACGACTTGCCTATCCCATTTGCTTGTGTAGCCACCGACATGAGAACAGGAGAAGAGATCGTCATTCGCCGTGGCAGCGTGCCTACCGCCATGCGCGCCAGTATGGCCATCCCTGGCGTATTCACTCCAGTCTACATTAACGGCAGGCAACTTGTCGACGGCGGTTTGGTCAACAACTTCCCGGTCGACGTAATGAAAGAGATGGGGGCCGACATCATTATCGGCGTAGAAGTGCCTGACGCAAAAACGGATAATAGCAACGACGAGAACATATCGCTTCCAGATGTACTCAGCAGCTTGATAGGCAATGCCGTAAGCTCAAAAAGAAAGGAAAACCGAGAGCTTTGCACCATCTACATGGCCCCCGACGTCACCGGATACGGCACTTTGAGCTTCTCCCACGACGCCATTGACACACTGGTCAACAGAGGTTATGAGAAAGCCAAAGAATACAGGGACCAATTGATCAAGGTCAAGCTGCACCTGGAATCCGTGCAAGGGTCGCCCTTAGGCAAAAGACTCCGCGCCTCAAAAGCAAAGAACCTCGCCGATGCACCACTTTACGTCAATTCCATCATCATCAACCAGAGTGACCAGCGACAAACCGAATGGCTGCTCAACAAAGGCAAGCTCAAGGTCGGAGAAATGATGTCGGAGAAAGACATCAACCGCGCCGTCGACGTGTACAGGGGTACAGGCGCCTTCGACGACATCACCTACAACCTCACCGAGAACGAGCAAGACACTTTGGACAGCTACACACTCACCATGAACTTCAAGCCCACACAACCCCATATCATCGGCCTCGGCATACGTTACGACACCGAAGAAGGCGCCGCCATGCTCTTCAACGTCGGTTTGAACGAAAAACGTCTGACGGGTTATAAAGTGAGTCTCAATGCGAGACTGAGCTACAATCCGAGAATTAACATCACGGGTACCTATTCAAGCTTAAACCTCGCTTCGTTCAAAGTGGCCTACGACTACCGCAGCCAGCACTTCAAGTACAACGGCTTCGACAGCAATGTTTCAAGCATCAACTATGTGCAAAACAAAGTCAGCGCATACGTTTCGCAGTTCCATCTGCTCAACATCAACAGCGCCATCGGTATCTCCTATCGCGCCACTTCCTATGACGATGCTGGACTGTTGAACTATACCAACGACAGCATCACCCCCGACTTGTCTTCCATCTCGCATTTCCAAACCAACCATCTGCTCAGTCCCTTTGTCAAAATCAGCTACGACAACCTCGACGACCCCTATTTTGCCCGTCACGGCATCAAGACGGCGCTCACAGGGAACATCAACTTCGACCTGACAGGCGGTTCCAATACCACGCAAGATGTTGGATACTCCATTCAGGGATACATCACTCCGCACAACGGCAAATTCACCATTATCCCTCAACTCTACACCCGTTGCATCTTCAGCGGGCCGGCTTATGCCAACTTATGGAACGTCGTTGGCGGCGAGGTGGCTGAGCGGCATACCGATTTCCAAATGCCATTCATCGGCATCGCCCACGTGAAGGAAGCACCCGATTTCACCTCCATCGCCCGCCTTGACTTACGCTACAACTTCTTAGGTAAGCATTATCTGACAGCGTCCTACAACTTTTTGTATGGCTTCTATCCTTTCGGAACAACGCGAGGGCACAACAGCAACGTACAATATTCAGGCTTTGGTCTAAAGTACGCCTTCGACAGCTTTATCGGTCCCCTTTCGTTCACCTTGCAATGGTCAAACGGGACGAAACAAGTCTCCAGCTATCTTTCCATCGGTTACAACTTCTAATGCCATAAAACAAGCAATCCCGACGAGTCTAGACTCATCGGGATTGCCGTTTTTATCTGATAATAACTGATTAGCCCACCAGTTTCTTGTTGTTCTCTATCAATCGTTCCAACTGTTCGATGCTTTTCTTATTCAAGCGAATCTCAGGGAGAAAGCGTTCGAAATTGCTCAAGCCGTGCATGTCGGAACCCACATAGTCGTAGAAACCTTCCTTCAGCAGATACTGTGACTTGGCCACTGCATTACCGCCATAGGCACCTGCCAACGACAACAGATTCAATTGAAACTTGTAGTTCTTGTCCTTCCATCGGAAATAATTGTCCCTATTGGCATATTCATACCGTTCTGGGTGAGCGATGACCGGCTGAAACTCGGCGCACATGATTTCATAAATCATCTCCGTGATGCCGTGTTCGTACATCATATACGACGTCTCACACAACACATGGTTACCGCCCTTGTCCAAAGTCAAGAAACCTTCTTTGAAATGATCCATAAAGCAGGCATCAAGCATATATTCTGCGGCGAGATGGAGCTCGACACCGCAGACCTTGGCTGCCTCTGCCTTATAGGCCTCAAACTTAGCCATGATAGCTCCCCTATGGTTCTCGGAATAATCCTTCATAAAGTGCGGGGTGAACACCATTTTCTTGATACCACGCTCTTCGAGCTTCTTCAAAGCATGGAGTGACTTCTCCATGGTGGAGAATCCATCGTCGACTCCAGGAAGGAGGTGACAATGCACATCACAAGCGCCACGGAAGAAGTCTTCCGGCAAACTATGTTTTCCTAATCCGAACATGATTCAATTACTCCTTACCGTCGTCAGAAACATGACTACTGTGATGGCTATGCGAATGATGGTGATGGTGCTTCTTTGAGAAGATGCGCTGATACCACTTCTTCTTTTTCTTGCTTTCTTCCTCGTTGCCATAGCCGTAGCCGTATCCATAGCCATATCCATAGCCATATCCATAGCCATATCCATAGCCATATCCATAGCCATAATAGCCATAGCCACGCTTCTTCTTGCTGACGCTGTTAAGCACGACACAGAGGTTGGGGAAATGACCGTCCTTGTAGAACTTATCCACATCGAAGAGCAAACGCTTGTCGGTCTTGCCAGCGCGGAGCACCATGATGGTAGTATCGGCCACGCGCTTCACGATGTCGGCATCGGCCACCATACCCACAGGGACGTTATCGAGGAAGATGTAATCATAGCGTTTGCGCAACTCTGCGATGAGGTCTTCCAAACGCGTACTCATCAGCAATTCGGCCGGGTTGGGCGGCACAGGACCCGAGAAGATGATATCCAGTCCTGATGCCGAGGTATCGGTGTGAATGATATCGTCGATAGAATCCGTCTTGCCCGAGAGGTAATTAGACACACCCGCTCTGGTATTGACGTCAAACACCTTGAACAAAGTACCTTTACGAATATCCAAGTCGACGATGACCGTCTTCCTCTTGGCCAAAGCAAAACTCGTAGCCAGATTCGTTGACACGAAGGTCTTACCTGATGACACCATGAATGATGTGAACATGATGACATGTGCGCCGTCCTTACGGTCTTTCATATACTCGAGGCTCGAACGTATCAAGCGGAACGCTTCAGAGAGCGAGTCACGCCCGTTCTCACGCACCATAATGGCATGATCCGAAAGGCCACTTTCAAATGGCACATCGCCCAAGAAAGGCACCGTAGAGCTCTTCTGCACATCCATTCGGTCATGAATGGTGGTGTCGAGAAGCTTCCTTAATATCATAATCAAAGCAGGAACCGCTAGACCAATCAAAATACCCAACATGATAGACTTCTTCTCATCGGGAGCAACAGGCTTGCTGTTGGGATGTGCATAGTCAATCACGCGTGAAGCTGTCTCCAATTGAGGCGTTGTCAGCAGCATCTCCTCACGTTTGGTCAACAATTGAAGATAGAGCTTCTCCTTGATGTTTTGCATACGTCCAACCTCGTTCAATGCCAATTGTTCCGTAGGCACCGACTGAATCTGAGCATTGGCCAAGTTACGCTCACGATCAGCGGCATCTATACGGGTTTGAAGGCCCTGCAAGTTGCTCTCCAACATGGCGATGATGGAAGAACGCAAGGTGTTTTGTGACTCCTGCAGATTGACGGCCACTGGGTTGTTCAAAGTACCGTCAGCCCTATAGCCGTCAAGTCGGGTCTGGTTGGCATTGTATTTCTTGATGATTTCTGCCGCTTCACCGCCCACACTCGTGGCTCCAATAGGCACAATTTGGCCTTCGTTATCTTGCATGAAATTGATGAGGAAACGTATGTTTTCAGCCTGACCACGCAGTTTCTTCGCCTCTTCAGTAGAAGCTGCACTGCTGGCTATATAAGACTGACCATAGGATTTCGTGTCAATCAGGTTGTGCGTACGCTTGAAATCAACAAAAACCTGCTCATAATCCTTGATATCCGTCATCAAATAGTTGATACGGTCGTTGATAAAGGCCTCTGAATAGTCCAGGACGCGTTGCTGGTCGTCAATCGATTCCTGGTTATACACATCGATCAAGGTATTCAAGGCATCGGCAGCACGAAGTGGAGAGGTGTCACGCAAGGACAGTCTAAGGATCGTATTTCTATCGTTATCACGCCTCACGCCGATACGCGAACGATAAGAGGCTGCCACCGAGGAAACCGTTTTATGAGTCACAATGATCGGCACATTCATATAGTCCTTGTAAATCCATGTGGGAGTCACAACAATGCGACCCTGTGGAATATTCACCGTATCATTAAGCTTCACCTTGATGGCAGATGCGTTGCCACCCAAATCCTCAATCATCACATATTTGTCATCAACAGGTCTGATCGTGAAGGAAGCGCTCGTCTGCTCGTCCATACCGGGGAAAGTCACTTCAACAGGAGATTCCTTGTACAGGTTCTTATTGCGTTTGGCCACTTTGGTCTTGTAGGAATACATGGTATTCAAGTTCAGTTTCCGCACCATGTTCTCCATGTTGGTCTGCGACTTGAGCACCATCATCTCGTTGTTGACCGAACTGACGACCACTCCTTGACCCAGAATGGAATTTATGGTCGCAGAGCCACGCATGCTTTCAGAGCCACCGCTGGCACCATTCTTAATCATCACAGTAGCCGAACTGGCGTAAATCCTCTCCTCATTTCTCACCTTATAGTAAGAATATAAACCTCCTATAGCCGCACAAAGAACGAACCAATGCAAATTGCGTAAGACGAGAAAAATAACGTCTTTAAACTTAAAACCGCTATTGGTATCTTCGTCAAAAAAGGCGGTCTCGTTGGAAGATGTATTTGTTTTGTTGGTATCCATTTTTATAACAATTGAATCGAACTATTTCATGTTTTTTTGTAAATCCGACATTAAGGCGTCGACGGCTTACTGAGAAGTTTCTGTAAAGTTAAGTACGAAGTAATGGCGGTTATAATGGTAGACACTCCCGACAGCACCCACGTCCAATTCGAATAACCTTCTTTGAGGAAGCGGCGTGTGCCCACCTCGGTGAAGATGATGTCGTTCTGCTGCAGCAGGAAAAACTCGTCATTGAAAATCTCCGTGGAACGGGGATCCAAATAATGAATAACCATACGTCCATCCACCTCACGCATCACGCCGATGCGATCTCTTCTTGTATAGAGTTCCAGTCCACCCGCCATAGCCAAAGCTTCGAGGAAGGTACACCTCTCTTCGTTGATATTCAACACCTTGCCACTCTCTGTTCCCAAGACGAACACCTTGAAGTTCAGGAAACGCACCATCACAGTGGGATCGCTCAAATACCCTTTGGCCACTAGATGCGAGGCGATGGTATCCTGCAACTGCAGACGCGTCAATCCTTCCACATGCAATTCTCCCAATACGGGAAATTCAATATTGCCATTCACATCCACCAAATAGCCCATACGACCCTGGTTCGTTGTTGCCCCTGCAGAGCCGAATATGTTAAATGGCTTCACCAATTCCTCATCCTTGCCTTGCATGACAAAGATGCGAAGCTCGTCATAAGGTGCAATTGTGGCTTCAAAACGGTCGTTCAAGGGGACACCGTATGGAGGCATATCGCGCAAATAACGGACGCTTTTTGAGGTGACACAAGAAGTGGTCATCATTACCAGCATGATAAATGCCAATAGCAATATAGACTTAGATTTTCTCATAATACTATCCTTTAATCGGTTGCAAAAATACAAAGAAAAAATCGTTTATCACCTTATTTCCAATACAATTTCACTAATTTTCCATACAAATCGCCTACAAAACGATTCTTTTTGGCAATAAGTTTTACATTGTTTCTGAAAAACTCCCTAAAATGAAGCCAGTACCATTGGAACCAACTGTCCGTCCACAAAGTATGGGCAAGGATCATGGCCCGATCGGGATAATTGCCTTGCTGAATACAAGCCACCACTTGTTGTGTCGTATGGAACTTCAAATCAAAACCGCTCTCTACGACATCGCGGGCGGCATATTTTCCACCATCCCATGCAAAGCCCGTATCGGTCATATAGAAAACCTTGTGAAAATCAAGAGATAGATAGGGTTCCCCTATCAAGCCATAATCCGCCATTTGACGGTTTTGCCACAACAAACGGTTATCGAACTTCGACGAAGAACTGCCGTGCATACTGATGGTCCGCACAGGATAGTATTGCCGGAAATAGGCCAAATGCTCCTCAAACAATTCTATCGCCTTTTGTTCATTTCCTTCCGCCAACACCAAATCCTCATAATGATAGCCTATCTCATGCCCCAATCGTACTATCTCCTCGATTACCTCCGGAACATTGCTCTGCTTGACAACACGGAAATAATAAGTAGCTTTCACACCCAATTCGTGTTCGAGTTGCGCCATTTTCAACGCGTTCCAGGCCAATTCGTCCACATCGTGGCGCATGACCACAACCTTACCTTCCGATGGCGCTGTCATCATCTCCTCAAAACTTCGGAATTGATAACCCGCTTTTTGGAAAGCTTCGATCAACGATTGATAAGATTTCAGGGTAAAATCACGCATGCCTTCCTAAACTTTCAAAACCGCCTTCCCTTCGATCACCACTTCGCCCTTATTATTCTCGCACCGAGTGTCGAAATAAAGGATCGATTTGTCTTTCCTAATGTTCGTCACCGTCACAATGGCAGTAATCTCGTCATTGTGATAGACGGGTTTCCTGAAATCCATCTCCTGATGGAGATAAATAGCTCCTTCGCCCGGCAATTGGGTTCCGAAAACTGCGCTAATCAAAGATCCGACAAGGAATCCATGTACTATCCTTCTGCCAAATCTGCTATGCTCGGCATAATCTTCATCAAGATGTATAGGGTTCTTGTCCAACGACATTTCGGCAAAAGCCTCCACTTCGTCCGACTTGAACACCTTCGTCAATGAAGCCGATTGACCTACATAAAAATCTTCTATACTCATTTCTCCTTAGGTTTGAAGCCAACGGGCACACCGTCTTTCATTTCAAATTCACGAATGACTTTTGCCGGAGCACCCGCCACCATACAAAACGGCGGCACGTCTTTCGTCACCACCGAACCCGCAGCAACAATGGAGCCTTCTCCCACAGTCACCCCGGGAAGAATAGTAACACTAATAGCGATCCAAGCGTTTTTCTTGATAATGACAGGCGCCACATAGGACTCGGTCAGAAATTGGTGATACTCAAGCGGTTTGCTATGCGTCAGGATATAGTCATTGGCTGCCAAAGAAACACCATCCTCTATGACTACAAAATTGGGATACACATCGTCGATGACCACCTGGGGGCCAATCATCACATTCTTCCCAATCTTCACGCCTCTCCATTTGTGCAACTTCACACGCATCTTACTATACGGAATCACCCTGAATGCCAGCACCTGCCAAAAATAATCCATGTAGCGTCGATAAAGAAAACGGGCACTAGCCAAAAAACCAGTGTATCCGTGTTCCTTAGCTGACAACTTACACGCCTGGAAGAAACTCCGTTCCTTATGGTTGGGCAACGGCCGTTTTTCTAATGGCCAATAATCTTTCATGACTTTTTCCTCTTATATAATTCCTTACATGTAACAAATTCAAAGTCTTTCCTTTGGAAGAACGCCAATTCACGCTCATAGATAGGTAAGGCTTTTTCTCCCAAGTTCTTCACCTTCAGTTTATGGCGAATCACATCTCCCAACAGATAAGAAATGTAATTGCTGCCACGTCGTTCAATCTCTGTTGTTTCTTGGTCCTCGTCAATAAACTCATTGGGATGGGTCAGGAACACGAATTGACGGCCATTGCAAAGCGTTTCCCAATACAGCATTTGTCTTGTAAAACGGTTGAGCCCCGGAGCTATACGCATAAACGTCCCGATATAGGGGAATCCCATCGCCGAAATGGGGACTTCGAGGACATCGGACTCCCCTTTTCGGAAAATGTTTTCTTCCTGCGCAAAATAGACATGACGGGGCGCTATGAGCCAATTCAATTTCTTCAATGCTCCGAAAGAGAACATCATATCGAGACGTTGCGATGAAACCGAACTATCTACCTTGAAGCCAGCCTCCTCCATAATCAGTGGAAACTTCTTGTCGACACGAGCAGCAGGAGCCCGAAACGAGACCACCTCGTTGCCAATGATATCCTCAAGTATCTGCTTTGATTGCTTCAGATGCGACAGCTGTTCCTCGGGCGAAAGCACATCAAATGCCTTGCTTACCTCATGAGTCAGGCCATGTGAGCCAACCTCGTGCCCTCGCTCATAGGCCATCTTAACCACGTCGGGATATAGTTGGGCAATATGACCCGTAAAGAAGAAAGTGGCCTTCACGCCATACTTGTCATACAAGTCGAGCAAACGAGGCATGCCTTGGTTCAAGACATATTCACCCGTCTTGTCACGAAGTTTGTGATTTAAAATCGACGTGGTCTCCACATCGTTGGTAATCAAACAGATTCTATCTTTTGACATGGCTTATAGTGTTGTCAAAACATCTACAATGCGCTCCGCCGCATGCCCATCCCACAAGGGAGGAATGCACCCTTTCTTCCATTGGCCTGCAAAGAGTCTGTCCAAAGCAGGCTTGATATGGTCGGGATTCGTGCCAATCAGTTCATTGGTGCCCATGGTACAAGTCTCGGGGCGTTCCGTATTGTCGCGCAAAGTGATGCATGGCACGCCCATTACCGTGGTCTCTTCCGTAATCCCCCCGCTGTCGGTGATGACGGCTTTGGCACGTTCCACCAAATAGTTGAATTCCAGGTAGCCCATCGGTTCCACAATATGAAGATTAGAGGCTTCTATGCCCAAATCCTTAAAAATTTTCGCAGTGCGAGGATGAATCGGAAACACAATCGGCAAGTCATGCACATTGGTGACAATCTCATTCATCAACCGTTTCAGTTTTTCCGCTTCATCCACATTGGCAGGACGGTGCATGGTCAAAGCCAAGAACTGTTGCGGTTGCAAGTTCAACTCTGCGTACACGGCCGGTTGGACAAAACGCGAGCGGTTGGTCAACAAGGTATCTATCATTACATTTCCGACGAAGAACAAGTGCTTCTCTTCCACACCGAAGTGGCGTAAGTTCGTATTGGCGACCTCGGAAGTGGTAAAGAAATAGTCGGCCAAACTATCTGTCACCATTCGGTTGATTTCCTCGGGCATGGTCAAGTCCCAAGAGCGGATACCCGCCTCCACATGAGCCACCTTTGTGCATAGTTTCTTGGCGACAATGGAGCATGCCATAGTGGAAGTCACATCACCCACCACCATGACCAAATCAGTCGGGTGCTCCATCAGGTCTTTCTCGAAAGCCACCATGATGGCAGCAGTCTGTTCGGCTTGGGTGCCACCGCCACAGCCCAAATTCACATCGGGTTTCGGGATGTTGAGCTCTTCAAAAAAGGTCTCGCTCATCTGCCGGTCGTAATGCTGACCGGTATGAACCAAACGGTACTGTATATCCTTACCCTGCTGTTGTGCCTTCTTTATGGCATGAATCAGTGGGGCAATCTTCATGAAATTGGGGCGAGCGCCCGCAATTAGTGTGACTATCATTTCCTCTCTTTATATATTCTATTATACACTTTCTTGAAAAAGCCATACAGTCTTCCCTCTGGCTTGACCAATCTTTTCAGCCCGCCACGAACCTTCAACACGACATCGTCGAAGCGAGCCATTGACGATGAATACGATTGAATCTCCTTCCCGGTCACTGTGTGGATAACATTTATCATCTTTTGGGCCAACTCATAGTAAACACGAGTAGAAAAGTGATTGATGTCGCCAGCGAAATCCGATTTGTCATGCACGCAATCGTCAATCGCGACATAACAGACCCTCGGATGATCTTGTGCATAGGTCTTAACCGCCTCGTTAAGTCTTTGGTGCGACAATCTGGCCTCTTCGTCGCCATCGTAAATTGTTGTCGCTCCCAAAATCAGACACAGATGCGACTTCTCGGGAAGCCATTGCATGCACTTTTCCATGAAATCGACATACGTTGCGGGCGTAGTTCTGCCGATGCATTCGTATTTCTCAGAAAAACCACGCAAATATTCCTCCGTAAACTTGTTTCCACCCGAATAGATGGTACCGTCACAATAGCCCTTCCAATTGTCGGGATTCGTCATATCTTTACTGCCAAAAACGACTCGAATCTGCGTCCCCTTCTTTTGATAAATATAGTAACTCGATTCTATCAAGGTACTAAGGAAGATCACATCATATCCTTTGGTGAAGAAACCGCCCGAAAGCATGGCTGGGTCGACGAAAATGCAATCCTCGACAATTTGTTGCTTCTCCTCGTCCGAATAGGTATGTAGTCCTTCAATGTGAACAGAATGGTTGTAAGAATCTATGGTTTGTCCTTCGGCATTGCTCACATAGGTGAACTCCGTATCAAAAAGGCCGCCGCTCTTGATGTACATTTGGGAATGCGACAAATCGCAAGGACCCTTCATCAAGATGTTGCACACCAAGGCTTCATCTGAAGACTGTATCGCCTCTTCACGGTTCCCTCCTTCATGATTGATCCAACCTGGGCATTCGGTCTTGTTAAGCTTCGTACGCACTTCTCCAACAACTTCCAGTTCGGGGAACCCCAACTGGGCATATACCCATTGTTCGATTTTCTGCCCCATGGTTCGGCATGAGAAGAAGAAGTGCTCCAAACGTTCGTTCGTCATGGCGTAGAATCCCACGATTCCATAATCGCCAAAACGGTCGGTGACGGTCACATAGCCGCAATCATAATCAGGGCTTTTCATGACTGCTTCAAGTTCCTCAATGTCCACCCGATTCTTGGTATAATTCAATTGGTTGCTTCGCATCAGAAGTTCATGAATACGCTGGATTTGCGCCAAACAATCATGATGGATGGAGACTTGGATATTGCTGTCATACAAGAAATCCTCGCTACTGGCGTATGACTTGGAAGCCGTATCTTTTTCTTCCAATATCTTGTATTGATTGAGACGCTTGTGCTTCAGGTCTTTTTTCTCCATGCCGGCCACCTGCTCCACAAGATATCCAATACACTCGGGGCCTCCGGTCTGGATGTCGGCCAAAAAATGCTTGGCTTCACCCAGATTCGAAGGGTTGTCGTCCAAAAACAACACATTGACGGCTCTAAGCGCCATCTTATCAATCTTATCTTGGAGTTGGGGACCTTTGCTTTCCCAATTAATCGAGGGAAAAACGAAATAATCCCACAAGCCCAACTCTTGCAGTTTCTCTTTTGTCGGCTCAAAATCGTTTTTTGAGCTGATGGAATTGATGATGCCGCAATCGGTCAAGTCCTTGACCAACTGTATGTTTTCGTCGGACACGGCCACGCTTCCCTCGGAAAGCGTACCTTTCCAAAAAGTCTCATCCAAGTCCCAAACGACAAGTTTTATGGTTTTCAGGTCTATCATACTAATGCTGCCCTTTGGATTATTTGAACTGCCATTGGTATTCGGGATTGTCTTTCATGATGGTCAGACTTTCGGGATACTTCTCGATAAACCAAGTAAGGAACCGGGCATAATCGATCTTTTCCGACAGCATCTTCTGGCGTCGAATTTGCCATTCTTCCTTGAGATTGGGCATATCCAGCAATTGCTGGACGATGCCATACATCTTGTCGGCTGATCCTGGCTCCGATGCTTTAACGCCGTAACCTAGTTGATATTCATTTTCCAATTCATTGAGATAACCGATTCTACCCACAAAATCATTGTACCTCACGAAGGGCACGCCCAACACGCCCGCCTCAGCTGCCATGGTTTGGCTATCTCCGATATAGAGGGCGGAGAACGCCATCACATGATGCATGTCAAGCGTCTTGATGGGAATGCGATATGGCTCAAACTGGGGTTCCAACTCCCTTTCGGAAGTGATGTAAATACGACCATGAGGCTTCAGTATGTCTATCAGTCTTTGGGCAATCTCAGTATTGATGCCTTTGATGCCACCGTCATGATAAGCGTTGAGACTTGAGAAGCGCAGAATAAAATAAGGGCTATCAGCCTCAAAATACTTCTCAACCACTCGCTTATCTGCCTCAAAATGATTGGGATGCAAATAGGCTAATTCATGATAGGACTCGTATTTCACTGAATACGGCTCCAAGCTATAGTTATTGCACACACGCGGTGAAAGGATGGTACCCATAAACGGACCTGCCATTTTGGGAAAAAGCGGCACTACATTCATGTCATCCTCGCCAGTATTCACACGATACTTTCGCGTCAACCAACCCACCTGCGCCACTTCCACGGTCGAACCCGTCAACAAGTCAATCTTGTTTTTCCGAACAAAGCGCAAGATGCGCCAATCGCGCACCAACATGTCCATAAGGATACCCAACTTGCTTTTGCGATGGGCTTCCTTCAGGATGTTGTAGTACGGCAAACCTGATTGTTTCAACAAATCTTCAAGGATATCCTTGGTCTTGATCAAGATGAAGACCTTGTGGCCATCGTCCATCAAATTTTTGGCCACATTTTTATAGAGATGGAAATGGGCAGGATGACTTAACTGTATCAGTACATTCATTTTAGATTCCATATTTTTCCTTCCTTTCGGCAAGGATGCGTTCGAATTCTTCTGGTGTATAATTATCTTTCAGTTTATCTGACAGATCCTTGATGACTTTAGCAGGAATACCACCGCAGAAAGTCAACGGTGGTACATCCTTGTTCACCAAGCTATTGGAAGCTACAATGGCACCTTCGCCGATCTCGACCCCAGGCAAGATGGTAACATTAACAGCCACCCACGCATTCTTATGCACCGTCACTGGGGCAATATAAGACTCACTGCAATTCCGATGATACTCCAAAGGTTTGTTATGAGTCAGTATGGTAATGCTACCAGCCAAAGAAACCCCGTCTTCCACAGTGATGAAATAGGGATAAGGCAAATCCATATTGACATAAGTGCCCACATGGACATTCTTGCCAATATTCACGCCCCTCCAGCGTTGCATCTTGATGCGTGCCTTGTTCCAAGGAAAAGTCTGTGCCCACACATTGAGCATATGGTCTTTCCATCGCACAAAGCCAAACACCAAGGCAGACCTATAGCCATGTTCCCTCGCGGAAAGCCTCATGGTCTTCCATAGACCATTGGCCTCGTAATTCGGGACAGGCTGTTTCTTCAATTCAAGATATGCTTTCATGTCTTATGATTTCACTACAATGTTGTACAAACTCATCAATTTATCTGCCACTTGGCTGTTGTCAAGGCCATCAGCAATGATTTTTTGCCTTCCTTTGGTCTTGCCTTGAAAATCGAATGCCTTTTGCAACAGGACAGCCAGTTCCTGTGGTTCTCGCGTCGTTGCGGCATAACAGCCTTCCACGCCCTCTTTACGTTCTTGCACATCCCCCACATCAACGCTGACGATGGGGCATCCGCAAGCCATAGCTTCCTTGATTACTTGAGGCGAACCTTCCGTAAAAGAGGTCATCAGAAAGGCATCGGCAGCACACATCAGCAGGGTTACTTCCTCTCGTGAATAGCCTTTCAATTCTAGCAGTTCCACATTGTCTTTCTGCATGAGCGCAACAGTTTCCTTGGCCAATGGTGCATTTTTCACTGCATTATCGAAAGCACCGGCAAAAAGAACATACTTTTTCTTCTCGTCCAACTTCATTTTCAGCCTCGCTTCGCTTTTTTCTGTCATTTGCACATCACACAAGTCAATGCCGCACGGTAGTAATGAAAAATGCTTCTTCGGCTGAGCAATGTCCAAGGTCTTTCGGGAAACAAAGATATTCCATGCCGAAAGACGCATGGCTATTTTGGAAAAACGTAACGCCTTCTTGTCGTTAATGTCGGAGCCGTGATAGGTGGTCACCACTGGCACACGCCTTTGCAAATTGGCCAACAAGCCTGAAAGGCCATAATGCGCATGGATCACATCGGGATGAAAAGCCCGAATGCTCCTACGTAACACAGGCAAATTCTTCAGATAGCCTTTGATGCCTTTCCCCTGCAAGCCCAAATACTCGATCTCACAGCCGTGCCGATTAAGCGCTTCAGCTTGCTCTACGATAAAGGGGGCGAAGCGATTCTTGTTATATGAAGCAACAATCAGGACTCTCATCACGCCATACCCCTACCAGCAAGTTTAATCCAGGCCCAACCGATGACAGCGGCACAAACCACCACAAGCCAAATGGTATACCAACGCTTGTGTTTGTTCTTCATCAACGAAATGCCGTATGCAGCAAACATCAACTCAAAGGCCAATATTGGGAAATGGAATCGCTCCGATTGGGCAAAATTACTAAACACCAATACCACCAAATACCCACACGTTAGCGCTATGGGCAATACATGTTTTCGCCATTCTCCTTTCAGCAGAAGGGAAAACATCGCAAAAATCACAAAACCCGACAAAATGTTCTTGATAAAATTGGCCCCATTCATCATCATCTGGACTTCTTGGTTCTCAATTTCCACCATGGAAGAAATAGGGATAGTAAAGATAGCAGGAGCAAACACGGCAGCCGATGCATATTTGGCAAACTCATTTCCACCAGCACGTTTACTACGCCATTCCATACCCTCTGCTTGGTTGGTTGTTCGGCTCTCCCATAACTGCTGGGTTTCCTGAACAATTTCCACACCGACAGTAAGAAACATCCAAATAGCAAAGACCGAACTATACAATATTTTTTTCCAAAGCTGCAATTGTTTTGAAGAGGTGAATATCAGACCCGCAGCCAATGATGCAAACATCACAGCAGCCAAAGCGGTTCGGAATGTAAACATCAGCAGGATACATAAAGCAGGAATGATGATACCCACAACTTTGATTTTTGGAGAACGCAATACCAAGTCGGCCCGCTCGGCAAAGAGAATGACCAAAAAAGCCATTTCCGTTTCTTTCAGGGTTACGCCACAATAATACCACATGTTGGGCATCAGCATGCAGAAGATAGCTGCCATACGGCCCACAGGCTCACCAAAATTACGCTTTGCCAAATTATAGATTAAAACACAGGAAAAGGCATCAATAACACATTTCACCATACGTGCTGTCAAAACATGGGTTCCCAACAACAAATACTCAAACCCCAACCACCAAGAATAACCAGAATCAGATAACGGCATCCAACCCATCTCGAATTTCATTCTATCAAAGCCATAATTCCTCCACATTTCCCCCAAAATCTGATACACCTCCTCATCACCTTTATGAAATGCATGAGGTTCGCCTGTCATCTTTATGTAATACAAATAAATAAACACCACATATACAATTCGAATAATTAAAGCAGCGATAAACACTTTCTTAGTAAAAGACTTAGGGCTTATCCTATTCCATTCCATAGAAAGTCTATTGCTGAACAGGAAAAAAATCAGCACCGCGCCAAGACCAAACAGCATAAACTGAAATGGCATGGCATAATTCATAAAGATCATACTCACCAATGCCAATGTGATCAAATAGCAATATATGGCCCTGGATGAAAAATACTTCGGAAAAAACGACAACATAACAAAGACCCTTCCTCTATCTATTATCAATCGCGACAAACAATTTGATACAACTCCATAACTTTATTACCTATGAAATGCCAATGGTAATCACGAGCCGCGCACAATGCTGCTTTCGACATGGCGCACCACTTTGACTCTTCCGAAAACAAGTTTTGAATGTTTCGGGCAAAAGCAACCGTATTACCATATTCCGACAGCAGCCCCGTCTCTCCATGTTTAATAACATATGGCACTCCTCCAACCATCGTAGAAACAACAGGAAGACCTGTTGCCATAGCTTCTGCAAACACAATTCCCTGACTCTCTTCCTGAGTGTGCAAAACGAACAAATGAGCTTTTTTATATAACTGTTTCAAATCCTCATACGACACGTCCGTATATAACATAACCTGCCCTCCAAACTCAGAATCTTCAACCGCTTTTCTTAAAAGCCTCAGATACCTCTCATCAGACGAGGCACCGGCAATGATAAGTTTAGCTTCTCCACCTGAACGACGAAAGCATTCGTACGCCTGTAGTGTTATCAAATGGCCTTTCCTTTCTCCTATCGCCCCTACTGACAACAAATAGCCAGGCTCTTCAGAACAATGAATTGAATAATAATCCTCGTTAATCCCTTGATGGATTATATACATTTGTGGTTTCCTTCGTATTGGATACTTTTCAACCATTTCTTTTACATACTCCGTATCAACAATAGCGACAGGTATTCCCTGTAACAAACGTTTTTCGGCGCAACCCTGATAAACATATTGGAGCAATCTCTTCGCATTCAATTGTTTCTTGAGCGCATTTAGCTTTTCCACCCTTACCAAACCATGAATTGTTACAATGGCATGCAAACCCTTGTGCTTCAGTGCACGAAATATACGATATGAGTACAAATTCGTCCCATGAATGTGGCACACATCAGGTCTTAATTGCTCAATCTCTTCTACAACCGTCTTTACTAAGGATGTCATTGCCATCTGTCTTGTTCCATTATTCCGGAATCTATGAACCCAGACGACACCATCCAATGCAATTTCGTTTGTACCACCTATCCTAGGGAGATCAAAAGCATGAACTTCATTCCCTCGACCCAATTCCTGGGCCAAACCATAAACAGAAGCTTCTACCCCTCCTCGGATACAATCGTTTGAAAGCGGGTATGAACCTATTTGGATAATTCGCATCCTACTAAAACTAGATAACACGCAACAGGTATTGCTTCAGCGCGACACCTAATACACCTATACTATATTTCATTCTTACCCAAAACAACGGCTGCCGATACTGCTTTTTTCTTTTCTCAGGTTGCCTATTCCAATCCACCTTTTCCAGCTCTTCCTTCGCAGCTTCATGATAATCTTTGGAAAGATAATACGGGAAAAGGCCGTATGTTCTCAGATTATCCACTAATTGTTTAAAATCAGGGTTTTCCATTTCTTCCTTTTCAAGAAAGCCTAAATTCCATAGCATATGGTATTCTGGACTATGCAACTTCCCAACGCCACGATTTGCCGCATCTACATCCTGGTTATAATAAGACAATGGCTTATTCAAAAAAACCACTTTGTATTGCAATGCAATCCGAATCCACAATAAAAAATCTTCACCCAGTTTAATTCCTTTTGGGAAGCCTTTCATCTCGTCAAAAACAGGACGAGGAATACATACCGCACCTGTCCACAAAGGCATTGCCAAAGTTTTGGCATACACTTGACAATAATCAATATAGCCTTTTTCAAAACCCGGATCCACCCCTATGGGAGCAATTCGGGTTTTGTGCCTAGTCTCATTTACAATGGTATAATTGGCACCATAGATACCAGCACCAGGGAACTCTTTAACCAGTTTTGACATTTCCTCTAAAAAGGTCGGCTCCCACCAATCGTCTGCATCCAAAAAACAAAGATATTTTCCCCGAGAAAGTGCCACTCCATTGTTGCGTGCCACACTCACCCCTGCATTCTGCTGCCGATACAGATGACAATTCCCACGATTCCCAATAATACTATTTGCAACTTCGAAAGACTCATCCTTGCTACCATCATCCACCACAATCAACTCGTAATCCGTAAAGGATTGCGACAATACACTTTCAATGGCTTTAGCTATATAACACTGCTTATTGTAAAGAGGAATGATAATGGAAAATGTCATAGGATCATCCTGTATTTCAAATAATTCAACCGATGCCTCAGCTTTGTCCGGCTCACCTTTCGGTATAACCCCCAATCACACAATCGCTTAAATTCTCTCCGTTTCTCTTTTGAGGCATAAGCAAATACCGTTTGATAATGATGCGTAATGGCGCGATACACAACAGCTTTATCAAAGCCTTCTTTTTGAACAAAAAAACCAGCCAACGTATTTGCCGTTCCCAACAAATCCTGAAGTCGCTTGCTATTCCCCGTGGTGGTGATGCTGTTGGATCGTACCCGATAATCGTACAAGCACTCCTTGACCACCTTCACTCGCTCCGCATAAAAACATGCCAACGGCGTGAAAAGATTGTCCTCGTGGAAAATCCCTTCCTTGAAATGCAAGTTATGTCGTGACAAAAATTCTCTTTTGTAGATTCTCAAAACCACGCATACAAAAGCAAAATCACGAGTTAAAAGAGCATTTTCGTTATAATAATCCATGCCAGACAAATAGGATTTCGAATTCAGTTGGTCTGCGTCATGATATGTCCTATCGTTTTCAAAATAACGCCGGCCTGAATAGCACAACATGTCTTCACCTTCCAAATTCGTTGACAAGACCTCTAAAGCATTCTCCTCAAGCCAATCGTCGCTGTCCAAGAAAAGCACATACTCTCCTTCCGCCGCATTAACTCCAGTATTACGCGCCGCTGAGAGGCCTCCATTGGGTTGCGTGATGACTTTCAGTCGGCTCTCGCGAGAAGCATACTCAGTAAGGATATCCAAGGAACCATCAGTTGAGCCATCGTTCACACAAATAGCCTCCCAATCAGAACATGTCTGCCCAAGGACGCTATCTAAGCACTCGTTTAGATACAGTTCTACGTTGTATACAGGAATAATAATGGAAAACCTCATGCTTTATGTAACTTTGAGTTCTTTGCATGATACCTGCTTCGACTAATTCTGTAGAATCGCTTTGCCAAAAGTCTTCGATTGAAAAAACCATAATGCATATTGGCAATAAACACCGGCCATAGGTTTTGAGGAAACGCCTGGACTTCCTCGTCTGACAAGGAGGGCAAAGCGGCCTTCAGAAACTCTTTTCGCACCATACAACTTTTCGCAGAGGTTTTGTCCGTCTGTAATGTAGCCTGATTCGGATGCATACGATATTTGTATAACACATTCGGCATATTGACCAATTTCAGACCTTTCACCAAAGCTCTGGCCCAAAGATCATAATCCTCTGCCGGCACCATCTCTTGTCGAAAACGAAGGCCATATTTCTCAAATGATTCCTTGCGCCACATACTTGAAGCATGCAACACGGGAGTATGAAATAATGCGATAATTTTTATTTTATCCGGGTTTTGTTCTTGAATCCATGTGTCTTTTTTGGCTCCAAAAAGTCGCATTCCTGCCGAGGCAAGGTCGACCTCAGTATGTTTTTCCAAATAATCCACTTGTACCTGCAAACGTTCCGGCAAAGAGATGTCGTCACTGTCCATGCGAGCGATGTATTTGCCTCGAGCAAGTTCTATTCCAACATTCAGCACGTTTGACAAGCCGACATTTTTCTCCCCTTTATATCTCACAATTCTTGGATCATCATAAGCATCCAATATCTCCTCCGCATTGTCAGGTGAGCAATCGTTTAGTACAATCAGCTCAAAATCCTTGAAGGTCTGTGACAGCATGCTGTCCATCGCCTCACGAAGATAGGGAGCTGTTTTGTAGACAGGCATAAGAATGGAAACAAGAGGAGCCTTTACCATTTATCAATTTGCTTTACGATTCCAACACGCAATCTATCGTACCGGGACAACTTTTCCATTGCATCGATTAGCATGGCGCTCACTAAACATATGGCAACCAACACCACAAAAATCAATACCGAATACTTCACACCATATATCATTCCTGGAATCAGTTTGATAAACAACATGTGGATCAAATACATAATAGTGGCATACTTACCGACAAACTCCAATACAGAAATATGCTTATCCCCTATCGATTTATAGGCGACAATAACACAAAACGCCATTAAAGCACGAAGCAAGACAGCCACATAGGGGTCTTTCACCACCATTACATGAAGGACCGCCAATCCGATGCACACCAACAAACCTACAAAAAACAGCAATGGCCTCCAACTCCTGTAGTTCGACTCGGGGATCACCTGACAACGAGCACATAAAATGCCTAGATAAAACGCAGGAAGACCACCTTCTACGATAAAAAACACATTACCTAGAATGCTTTTGGCATACAATTGCGTAACAATAACCAAAACCAAGCCGACCCATGACAAATACTTATTACGTATAAGTAAAAACAATATGGGAAAGACCAAATACAATTGGATGATCATCTTATTGAACCACCAAGGATTCAAATAAGAGTCATAACCCATTTGCCCTGCCACGTCCAACAAAACACATTTTATCGTATTACGATCTGCAGGATAGGCCTCCGAGAAGGTATAACCACAGACATTGCCCACAACAACCACCAACACAAAGCAGAACCAGTAGGGCAAAAAGAAATTGACATATCTCCTCAACAAAAACATAACCGTATTCTTGAAATACGGCTTTTCAAGTTGAGAATATTGCTTCGTTAACCCATATCCACTGACAAATAGGAATAAAGCCACACAAACCTTAAAAACGACCGCCAAAGAATTCGTGAAGTTTCCATAGGCCATCGTATTCAGGAACAAATGGTGCCAGAGCATCAGAAGAATCGCTATTCCCTTAATTGAAGTAGTATCTGACCTGGTCAACTCCATGAAATATCCGTCTTCATCACTTTGGCAGGCACACCAGCCACTAAACTATGCGAGGGCACATCCTTATTCACCAGACTCCCAGAGGCCACAACAGCACCTTCCCCTATCGTAACACCTTTCAATATGATCACATTCATTCCAATCCAAACATGGTCTTGTATCACAACGGGAGCCGTAGCTGGCTTCTCAGCACTTATCTGCTCACTCAAGGTTTCTGTGACAATAGATTGGATAGTATGATTATCCGCATCCCTGATTACCACACGTTCAGAAATCACCACGCCTTGACCAATGCTAATGGAAGAGAAACAATCCATGACGCACTCATGGTTCATATAGCCACTACCCAACGATAATCTTGCGCCAGCATTCACATTAATCCTACTGCCCGCATACACATCAAAAGCATCAACCTCCAATGTTGCGCCCTTACCCACGTACAACGAACCGGCCATTTTATTTCGCAGCATCCTTTGGTCATCCCACTGCCTGTTAAAATTCAGATACTTGCCTATCTTTACCAGGGCCCATGAATCCACAAAACACATGGATGGCTTGAAAACGCGCAGTTTTTTTGGCATGAAACGTTTCGTACACAGAAAACGTTTAATATTGTTTTTTACACTCATTTTCTTCACTTATTTATCCCTTATGAAAACCACGACATCGCTTTGAGGCACCTTTTCAACGACAGGAAATTCTTTATGAAGGATCTGATTAAAATGCTCCATTTTTTCAATATCCTTCATTTCACTATTCTCAACCACAAAGCAGTCAGCACCCATCAATCGTTCACAATAAGTCTCTTCTGTATCATACCCAAATGAAAAACCATATTTCTCCATAGTTGAAGGAACCATCGGACATAAAGCATAGTATGGCAATGTGTTCCAATAACACATTGCCGTCTCAACATGATTTTTGTCAACAATCAGTCTAAGTTGGTTGGCGGTCTGTATTTGGCCAGCCCGCAGATTGTGCCTCACTAGGGTTTTTGTGTTTTTATAAACATTCTGCATGGGTATCGCAACTGAAGTAAAAAACAATCCATAGTATAATAGGAGTAAAAAACGTGGACACCCCAATGATTTCAGCTGTTTCCATATTAACACATTCAGAATTAGCGCAAAAGGCAATAAATAGACATAATAGTGCGGGAACACGTTGAAATAGAATTGCATTGAAGCAAGCAAAATCCCTATCAAACACGCGATTATCAACACCCTTTCTATATTCATTTTACCAATGAACAAAAAAGGCACAAACACCAAATAAGGAAATAACTTTAAACTTTTTAAAACACCTTCAAAATAGGCCGAACTCGCCTTTCTACCATAACTACTTCCACTAAGAGCATTGATCAATTCATCAAAGCCCAACCCAGAAATCCTAAACAAGACAACGAACAATGCCATTACAGCGCAAAATCCTAATGTGGCATATAGGCTATTCAGTGTTTTATTTTTCCATTCAACTTTTGAAAACAATAGCAATATGCCAATAACACCGGCAAACAATACGCCGTATTGCTTCGCCAAAAAAGCCAAGGCAACAAATGCTCCAGAAAGAACGATTCGCCCAACTGTTTGCTTATTGTCAATAAGCATCAGTATCGAGATAAGGCCAAAGCACAACGAAAAAGCCTCCAAAATAAAAAACGTCCCCTCTAAGTAATAGTATATCACAAGGAAAAACAAACCTGAAAGCCATGCCTGTTTAATACTATCTGTAATCTTTCTCACTATCAATGCTAGCAGAAAGGCGTCCAAAAAAACAAAAACGTATAGGAACAACATGTATCCTAAATAAACTGGATATGTGCCCATAATCGCCCTCGGAACTTGCATAGTATAAAACAGAAGTGGCGTATAACCCAAACGAAAATCTCGATACGGGACATAACCTTGGTGTATCAATTCTGTAACACCAAGATAATAACCGGCATCCGCATTCACATACGATCTGAATGCTGCCAATAAATAAGCAACTAACAGGAACCCTGAAAATGCTAACAACAATAAAAGAAGTAACTTTTTATCATTACTTGAATCCTTGATTATCCGATATAATTTCATCATACTTTAATAATATCACAAACCAGTTCTACGTTCTGAAAACTCAAATCATAATACATAGGAAGACGCACTAAGCAGTCGGCATATCTGTCACATTCCGGAAGCAGACGTCCATCATGCTTGTCCTTGTAATACTCGCTGCTATGTAAGCTTAAATAATGGAACACGGCCAGAATATCGTTCTCCTTCAGCTTTTTTATCAAAGCTGTGCGTTCAGGCAAGCTGTTGCACACCAAATAAAACATATGCGCATTATTGGTGGCATAATCGGGAATGTCAGGCAACCCGAACCGGCCTTGGTCGGCTAATGGTTTTAACAGTTCTTTGTACTTGTCCCAAAGCATTTTACGTTTGATTTGTATATCATCCAAATGTTCCAATTGTGCCCATAGGAAAGCTGCCACCACCTCGCTTGGCAGGAAGGAAGACCCGATGTCGCACCAACCGTATTTGTTCACCTCCCCGCGGAAGAACTCGGCTCGATTAGTACCTTTTTCCCAAATGATTTCGGCTCGGCGGATGAAACGAGGGTCGTTAATGCCCAACATGCCACCTTCGCCCGAAATGATGTTCTTTGTTTCGTGAAATGAGAACGCCGATAGATGGCCTATCGTGCCCAATGGGCGACCCTTATAATAGGAATCAATGGCTTGGGCGGCATCCTCCACCACCAACAAACGATGCTTTTCGGCAATCTCCATGATGCGGTCCATGTCGCAGGCCACACCGGCATAATGTACCGGCACGATGACTTTGGTCTTAGGGGTAATCAGGCTGTCTATCTGCTCCACGTCAATATTGGGATTGCGCTTCATGCTGTCGGCAAAGACAATCCTCGCCCCTTGTCGAACGAAAGCCAAAGCTGACGACACGAAGGTATAGCTCGGTACGATGACTTCATCGCCAGGCTGAATGTCACACAACATGGCTGCCATCTCGAGTGCATCGGTGCAGCTTGTAGTAAGCAGACACTTCTTGAAACCATATTTCTCTTCAAAGAAATGCTGGCATCGTTTGGTAAACTCACCATTGCCACTTAATTTGCCGTTATACACGGCCTGATACATATAGTGGGCTTCCTTGCCCGTAAGATGAGGTAGATTGAAAGGAATATGCATAACGCTGGTTTATTTAATAAAAAACACAACTACCCCTACCATAATCACGGCTATGGCTCCTACCTTTCGCCAGGTAATCTTTTCTTTAAAAAACAGCCATGAAAGAAGTGGCACAAACAAATAACTCAACGACTCGATGATGCTTACTTCCTTCACTTGAACGCCGTGACCCAGACAGAAGATGTTAAGCAACAACGATGCTCCCATGATACCATAGCCGCCAACTACCCATGGATTGAGATATTGTCTCCAAAATGTAGGATAATTATTCTTCGCTCCTTGCTTAAGCAGCATCTGTGCTCCAGCCGCAGCAAAAACCGACAATATGACAAGCGTCTTATATATCATGCTTTAGCAAACAAGACAATTCCGGAAATAATAATCACCGAACCAATGACGTTGGTGATGGTAATTGTTTCACCAAACAAAAGCGCAGAAAACAAAAGCACAAAAACCAGACTTGTCCCCTTAAACATATATGCCGTGGAAATCGGCATTCTAGTTATAATCTGCTGCCACAACAAGGCATAAAGACCCATAACGCCAACCGCACCTACTATCCACATAAGATAAGGCAAAGATAGCATTTCCTGTCTCGAAGCCATCTTGGTGAAGATGGATGTGCAAGCGTAAACGAGGTAGGCTGCAATGAGGGCGAGATACCAAATACTAGATGACAGTTTCATTTGTGGCACTTAAAACCTAACTCAAAAGACTAACCTTGCGACTTTAATCGCTTGTTCTTTTGTAATGTATTTGTCATTGAACAGATTCACCACTAGGCCATACAACCTTTCAGCATTGGGAAAAACCTCGTCAACAAACAATCTGCTTGCTGGTTGATAATGAGAACTTGCAAAAAGGCCTGAATCAAACAATCTCTTCATTACGGCCTCTTTATCCTTCACAAGAAGGTTATACCTCCATTGGTTAAAAACGTCAGGCAATGCATTCTCGCCCAGCATTTCCCGATAGATGGCATTGATCTCCTGTTTGTATTCTCTCATTCTTTCTGCTTCTCGCTCTACGCATAGCCGATACTCGTCATCACAACAATCTGTAACATATGCATCAAGCCATCTCGATGGAACATGGCCAATCTTTTCCTTTTTGACAAACGCTTTTTTGTACACAAGATCAATTTCACTCCCGTCAAACTGCAAGGGCTCCATTGACAAGTCGAGACTCGGTTGCAAGAATCCGAAGCCACCTCTTCCCAAATCTACATACTTAGCATAACCCGTGCTGAACAAAGTCAAATCGGCCTCAGTTTCATGAGCAGAAAAACTCGGGGCACACAGGCACTTGTCGTCCACAATGTGAAATGATGGTGCACAAACTTTCAATTGTTTGAAAAATGGTTGGGGATCATAGGATGTGCCATAAGTATGCACAAAAACAAGTCCTTGAAACAGTCCGGTTCCCGCCAAAGAGAGACACCTCTCCTCATCAATGCAAAGCGTATCATTATTTATATCAACAAATTCAAAACCGACTTCCGCAAGCTGGAATGTCAAGGGCACCACTGGACACACATTGGCCGGCAACAAGTAACGGCCTCCGTTCTGCCTAATGAAGCGATACAGAATGCCACTTGCCCTATTTGCAAATATCATCCGCATTGTCAAAGTTCAACTTCGCACGAACTACGTATTGAGGCGATTTGTTTTGATTGATATAGATGCGGCCAATGTATTCGCCCACCATACCCATGATAAACATCAGCACACCTCCGATAAATAACAGAGTTGCCATAATCGACGAATACCCAATGGGGACATCAGGGTGCAAAAGCTTCATGATGATCACGACTAAACCATAAATAAAGCCCACGATGGAAAAACCGAACCCCAAGAATGTCGCCAAGCGCAAAGGTTTGACAGAGAAAGCAGTAAATCCATTCACCCAAAGGCCTATCAGCCTTTTCAACGTATAGCCAGATTGCCCCTCCAATCTCGACCGATGCTTTACTTCAACCTTCCCAATGTTCCGTGTTGACCGAAAGACCAAGCCACTGATATAAGCATAGCAATTTTCAAAACGCGAAATCTCCTCTATTAAAAACTTGCGCGCGACATAAAAACTGGTCGGGAACAAATCCTTTGGACAATTAGAAAACCAAATCGCCATCTTGTGGTTGAACCAACTACCGAAGCGTCTGAAACCAGACTGCTTGACTTGTTGATAGCAGCCGTAAACGATATCATAATCCCCCTTAATGAGCAAATCTATCATCTCGTTCAATGAATCAACCGGGGCCTGACCATCGTCATCCATCGAAATGATAAAATCGCCCGTGGCATGACGGAAACCCGCTAAAAGAGCAGACTGCTGCCCGAAATTGCGGGCAAAACTAATCCCCTTGATTTTCGGATTCTCCTCCACCAGCTTCGTGATGGAGTGCCACACATTATCCTTTGAGCAATCATTGACCAAAATGAACTCGTAATCAAAACGCCGAGTGTCAATCAAAGGAATCACCTCATGTACTACAGGAATGATAGTGTGCTCTGACCCATAACAAGGTATTACGAAGCTAAGTTTGTACATGACTTACAAAGATTTCGGTTCTTGACCTGGTTTGATATAATGATAATTATGGTATTCCTTAGACAGCCACTCTTTCTTATAATCCTCATACATCGTTTTCATGTCAGCATATGATGGTTTCCAACCCAATTCCTTTTTTGCCTTTTCAATACTATAAAGATAGCCTCTCGTCAGACCTGGCTTTTCCGGCAGATTCGTCACTTTCGACACCCCTTTCTCGGTGGCTAATACCTCCGCCAGAATCTGGGCCTCTTCCATTTGGGAATAGGCTCTTCCCGAAGCGACATTATAAACACCCGAAACAGATTCAGGAGCATTGACAGCACACTCAATTGCCGTCAAGACATCCTTCACATACACATGGTCACGTTTAACGGATTGGTCGCCCCAGACCTCTATGGGCTCTCCTTGAAGTGCCTTCTCAAAGAAGAGTTCAAAGGTGCTTTTTTTATAAGTACCATCCTTTTCAAGGAAACCCAAAATCTCGCCATAGCCGTGTACCCCAGTCAATCTTAGCACTATGCCGCTTATTCCAAAATCCTTGTGATAGTAGGTCACAAAATTCTCAGCAGCAATCTTGGAGATGATATATGGCGAATGGTCGCCCTTAAACGAAACCGGTGCCTCTTCAGAAATGACAGCGCGGTCGTTTACGTCATTGTATAGCTTATGTGAGGATGTCATCACAAAGCGCTTGATGCCATGCTTAACACAATAATCAAGCAGTTTGTACACGCCTATCGTATTCACCCTAAAGAAATCCTCAACGGAGGTTTCATGTTCAGCTAAACAAGCCGACAAATCCACCATGGCCGTGATTGGATACTTTTCCAAGTCATCCAGGCATTTTTTGTCGTTCAAGTCGAAATACAAAAACGGAACTTTGTGTTCCTCAAAAAACTTTTGAGCATTTTTCGAACGGCCCAAGGCCAAAATGTCACAACTTTTTTTCAGCAAATATGGGCACAAATAACGTCCGATATAGCCCGTGGCTCCTACAATCGCTATCATAATATCAACTTTTTGTTATCTTGATAAATCAAGTATCCGCTCCTGTCGGCACTGCACGATACCTCGCGTAATTCTGTCTCAGTAACCTCAGCCCGCACAATCTGCGGCAAACTTGATTCTTGTATGGTTTTTTGCAAATGTTTCGTTTCTTCACACAGAAAATACACACCGGCATAACAATGTTCGCCAAAAGCCGGCTCCTCAAACCTACCTAAAGCCACATCAATCACACCTTTCATGAAATCATATCCCGTTGAAAGTTGCACTAGGTCGCTTCCGATGAAATCGCCACCCATGCGAGCGCCGATTTCCATCACATATACTTTTCCATCCGCTGTGATCTTGTATTCGGAATGAGAAGCCCCGTTGGTCACACCTAATGCATTTAAAGCTCTTCTTGTCAAATCATAAATCTCTACATATTTCTCTTTGGTCAAATCGGCCGGCTGGTGATGTTCCAGCTCAACGAAATGTGGTGCACCTGTTGTAACTTTATCTGTAATCTGCAAAGGATAATGCACACCTTTATACGAGATGAATTCCACACTGATTTCCCTACCTTCAATATATTCCTCAATTACAGCCTCTCGCTTGAAAGAGCAGTCCAGAGCCGTTTCAATCGCCATCAGCAAATCTTCTTCTCGCTCAACTTTGGCGACGCCCAAACTTCCAGAACGATCAGTCGGTTTGACAATAACGGGATACGGCAAGTCCTCTAGCTCCACCTCCTCAAAAGACAGAATTTTCTGATAGGCAGGGCATGGTATTCCAGCAACAGAAAAAGCCTGTCGCATCAGATACTTATTATTGGCCCGAAGAGCAACCTCGTATGAATTGCCAACCAGCCCCATATTCTCGGCAACATATGCCACCGTAGGAGCTGCCACATCAGAGGCGATGGTGCAAATGCCATCAATCTTTTTCTCACGACAAATGGTGAGTATCTGTTCTTTCTCAACAATTGAAATTGGATAAAACTCATCAGAAACATTTTGGCATACTGCACCCTCGGCCCATGCAAAGCATATGGTGTGTAATCCCATCTGCTTAGCTCTTTTTACCAAAGGTAGTTGTAAGTATGATGCTCCAACAATTGCCAACGTATACATCGATCAACCCTTTTGCCTTCTCAAACTCCTTAATCTCTCATAAACCGAAAGAAGACCTAATTTGTCAAAAAAGTATGCTCTCCTTTGAGAACGGCTCCATTTGTCAGTATCCCATGTAGTGGCGTTATGATGGAATGAAACCTCATAACGTTTGTCGGGGCAAAACGCATGGCCGAAGAGTCCGGTTGCATACACCACCATGCCATTCTCCAGATGTTGCGTCTCGTTTTTGTACTTAAAGCCATACTCGGTGAGATGGCGTGCCACAAGGCGATCGTTGTTCACCCAATCACGATAATGCAAGGCCTTGTCAGCATCCACTGGAACCGTATTGTAATAGTCACGGATCTTGCATATCATCTCATTGTCGGGGTTACATGCCATCGAAGAGGTCAAGATTTCCATATGGGGCACGTCCTCTCCTTCTCTAACAGGACTCCCATCCGGATTCAGATAGTTTTCGGCGACATGTTCTTTCATGAACTCACGATACAACTCAATCCCCGAGAAGAAATTGCAGTCCAGAAAACGGTCAAAGCGTTGGAATACCTCAACGTCGGTATCCAAATAGATGCCGCCATACTCGGCAAGTACATTATAGCGACACACGTCTGAAACAAGGGCGTATTTCTTCACCTCATAGGCATATTTGGATGCCTCATATTTAGTGTAGTCGAAGTTGGACTCGTCCCATCGAATGATTTGGTAATCAGGCATCAGTTTCTTCCAACCTTTGATGCAGTCCTTTTGCGACTTTGGCATCAAGCCCTTACCGAACCAACAGTAATGAATGATTGGGGGTATCACAGTTATTCTTTTTTAATATTTTTAGTTTTTGCACGTATCCATTCAATAGGATGAAGAAAAACATTTCCTGCATGGTACTCTTTTGACCCTCGAATCTTCCCGCCCTCATATGCTAGTTTACACAAACCATTTATTCTTTTATAAACCAATGCTGGAAGTTGCAAACCTTTATCAATGGGCAAACTGCTTCTCCATTTTCTAGCAAATAGTTCTAGATTGTACGAAAACAGATTCGCCCCCTGTTTAGAATATTGTTTCTTTTCCGACCAAAAATGTTCTATAAGAATATCTCGACAAACGTACACTTTAAACCCAGCTTCTATCACCTGCATACAAATATCCATATCATATATATGGAAACCCTGATATGTCTGTTCATCAAAAGATATACTCCCGAACAAGGCCTTTCTTACAAAAAAGCAAAAACCATCAACTGCCACCACCTCTATCAAATTGTCACTACCAAACCATTCTTCATGGAAGTGTTCTTTTACAACACCTTGATCATTGTTCAAATTTCGTTGAGAAATAAACGGCGAACTATACCAATACATAGGTGTATCTGGCAAGAAATGCGTTCCAGCAAAACCAATTAAACCAATCTCCTCTTTTTCACGAAAATGCTTTTCAATTGTTTCTCCCCAACCACACGAACGAAACAACACATCCTCATGCATAAAACACAACACGTCCCCTTTTGAAAGACTCACACCCTCATTATAGGCTTCAAAAATGCTGTATGTATTCTTCGAGTTGTCAATTACGACCAACTCAAATTCACAACCAATTGTATTAGCAAGATTCTGCTTTAACTCGGCAGAAATATCAGCTTTTCGAGAACAAATAATGATAGATATCATATTACCACAGAACAAAGCGCAATATCAACAAGAAATCCGATTATATCCAACCAGCCACAGCCCTCTTACAATGCTACTCTTTATATCGATATTCTCAGAAAAAGCATTAATACTAGACCGATCATTGATATTCACCCTAAATGACAGAACCGTGTCCTCTCCTGCATAATTCCTAATATTCTTTTCTGCCACATCCATAACAATCGTATAGTCACCTTCGCTCAATGTATGAGGAGGAATTCTAAAATGAAACTCATATTCTCCAATCTCAAGACTGGTTTTACCATCACAATCGTTATAATCAGCTCTTGCCAAAGGATGTTGAAAACTACTATATACATTAAAACCTATCACTAACGAGCCAATATACTCGTTGACACGTACTCGGAATGTAACATCTATTGCAGTGTCATTAAAAAATGTATCACCTTCACTTGGCGAAACTTTAGCCCATAACAAATTGAGTTTATCTGTCAATCTAGGATTCTTATTAATATACTCAGATTGAATTATTTGTGTTGACAAATACCTATGAACAGTGTCCGCAATATCCCCCATGAAATCAATTTGTCCATTAGCCAACAACACTCCATGATGACAGAGACGTTGCACGCTCGCCATATTATGGCTCACGAATAGCACCGTTCGCCCTTCTCCTCTGCTGACATCCTGCATCTTGCCAATAGCTTTCTTTTGGAACTCAGCATCACCCACAGCAAGCACCTCATCCACCACCAAAATTTCTGGGTCCAAGTGGGCCGCAACAGCGAAGCCCAAGCGCACTTTCATGCCGCTACTGTAACGTTTTACGGGTGTATCAATATAACGCTCGCAGCCCGAAAACGATATTATTTCATCCAATTTCTTGGTAATCTCTTGTTTGTTCATACCCAAGATGGCACCATTCATATAGATATTCTCCTTGCCCGTCATCTCTGGGTGAAAACCCGTACCCACCTCCAATAACGATCCAATACGTCCTTTTGCTCGAATGATACCCGTCGTTGGGCCGGTGACTCTCGAAAGTAATTTCAACAACGTTGACTTTCCTGCACCATTCTTCCCGATGACACCAACCACATCACCCTCTTCGACCTTGAAGTTGATATCCCTCAAAGCCCAGACGTATTCGCTGTCAGCGGCCTTGGAACGATCATTCACCGAACCGATTTTCAAATATGGGTCTTCTTTATGCAATACAGAAGTTTGCCACCAACGGTTCAAATCGTGGCTCAAGGTTCTAGTTGAAACCAATCCCAAACGATACTGTTTGCTAATGTCATTGAATTCTATTGCTGTTGACATAACACCTATTGTTTATCTATAAATAACAACTTTGACAAGCGCCTTTATGAGCGTTTTGATCGCTCGAGTTCTTGACAATTTATTAGGATACTCGTTTTTATATATTTTTTGATTCTCTTCAAAAAACTCAAATCCATCACCAATATAATCAAAGTGACTCATCACGGACATTTCTTGGTCTTCATATCGTTTTACCGCACTTTCAGACATGTTTAGAAAATTCACTCCTGAATTATCCATACCGATGTTTTTAACCAGAGAGACCGTCGGCATTATCACGTACTTATCTTTAAGTATATAATAAATCGTTTGCACAATATCTATCACTTGCCCATTCCATCGATTATTACAACAATTGATAAAATAAATAGCCTTTTCCACCCCCGCCCGTCTATAAATCTTAATTACCGAACGTAAAGACAACATTGAACGAAAACCCTTATAATCCAACTTCGGCATTTTCTTATTTGTCCACGCCCCCAGCCCCCATGCACAAACATCCACATTCTGCCTGAAATAGGTATTCTCCCCATACTTTACATTAACATAATGACGATACCCACACAGCGCATATACACTGTCATCTTCCTTAAATAAATCAAATCCTTTGTTCATGTATTCAAGAAAATTGGGGGAAAACACATTGTCATCTTCCGTTATAATATATCGGTCATAGTTTTCCCTAATCTCCTTCGCCAAACAAGCTAAATTCCCTTTATCTCCAGGCAACCACGTCCCATAGTTCTCCGCTCGTTCAATCAGATGCAGTTTTTTAAAGCCCATATTACCGCAGTTTTCAAGAAATTCCTTGTTTTTCTTCCAACCCTCCACGTATTTCTCCAAAGGAGGATAATCCAAGGCCACGTAAACCTCTGTTTGTTCCGCCCATGTGCAGCGCGACAGAGATTCCAGACATTTCCTCAAATGATCATGTCTATTCAGCGTCGGGATTAATACTGGGGCAAACACCTTCATATAGATTGTTTCCGAGTGTAAAAACTACTCTTAAACCAACGATTCAAAAAAGCTATTCCATAGGGGCATTTGATGTTTCCAGCCTCTCTCTGCAATAACACCTTTTACCTCTTCGGGAAGGGCGCGGACTTGAGAATTATAAGCCTTAACAACACACTCGCCCAAGTTTTCCATCCGATCAACAGGGAAATAACAGGATGGTTTATAGTCCTCCAAATAAGCATATTGCATCCAAGAACCATGAACAACTTTCTTATTGCATGCGACATATTCCATCACACATCTAGAGCGGGCATCTGTAGTTTGGACATGAACGAAGATATCGGTTGCCATACGAAGTTTCAATAAGTCTGGCATGTCCAGATGTTCCTCAACTGCGACAAAATCAAGCCTACACTCCTTCGCTTTATTCTTTACGTTTTCACAATACAAAACACTTCGGGCCGTTCTTCCATATGTAAAAGGGAACAACAATGTTATATCATTCGGGAGTTGGCTTCTAACATTGTTAATTGCATCTATTATTTCAAAATGTCTTTGCGCAGTTTGTGCATTATACCCACAAGTAATCACATATCTGCCATTCACTCCAAATCTTGTCTTAGCCTCTTCTACATTAACTCCACACGAATTCTCTTGAATATAATCGAAAAACTCCCCCCCCCATCCTAGTTTCACAAATTTATTTGGATTAACATTAAACTTTTCAATAATACGTTGCCCCATCGGTGTGTCTTTACCAACTGTAACAAAATCAGCCTGTTCATATATTTTTGTCAAATGTCGAATTGACTTTTTTCCATCAACACGGAAAACATCACTACCCCAAGGAGTAATCACCAGATTGTTAGAGAGTTTTTTTATCCAGCGCAGAACAAAGAAAAGCCTTGATTTGGGAAAATGAATATCAACAATATCGTATTTCCTTCTAGACGCCCTAATAAACGTCCTCAAAAAATAAAACCTATTCACACATTCTGCAACCAACTTGCTTTTCACTTTCCCCGAATAATACTTAAAGCATATTATCTCTGATGTATTCTTTATTACATCCTCTGGAATTGCTTCCAAACCCGGTTTACTACTTAATAAACATATTTCGACGCTTGGATTCGCTTTTTTCAAGTTCCTAATAAACTCAGACACGTGGTCAATACCAACGTACCATGCAATTATCAACAATCTATATGCTTTCATCTATTAATAATGACAATTGTTACAACACATCAATTATTTTCAAATACTCATTCCACTCACCCATATCTTTCCATGCGTGCTCACTAATGGGGAAACAGCCTACTCTGCCTCCACGCGCTTTGATTTTTTCCATCAGTTGTGTGATATGGAAGAACTCGCCTTCGGGAATCTCGTCAATACACTCAGGATTAAGGATATACACACCAGAATTGATCATATATGTCAGCTCGGGTTTTTCCTTTAATGCCGTCATCAGGCCATTCTCCCCCGTTTCGACCACACCATATGGTATACGGAAACTTTTGACAGCCGTCACTATAGTCAAATCATTATGGTTCTCAAGATGGTAATCGTACACATCACGCATGTCTTGATCAATAACAATGTCGCAGTTGCTGACAAAAAACGGAGTGTTAATCTTTCCCTTCAACAACGACACACTGCCTATGGTACCCAGTGGTTTATCCTCCTCAATAAAAACGATATCATATTTGTGTTCCAATTGTTTAAAATAGAAACGCAACATTTCGCTCTTATAGTCAACTGATAAATAGAACTTATGACAACCGATGCTTTCAAAACGATCTATGATTTCCTCAACGATTGTTTTTTCACCGACTGGAATCATCGGCTTGGGAATCACATTCGTCAAAGGTTTAAGCCGGATACCTTTACCTCCTGCCATTACGACTACAGGAAGGTTTATCAATTTCCTATCAACTTTATAATCGTCCCCGAAATAATCTTCCCAAAACACGACGTCTGCTAATTCTCCTTTGTCATCAAGCACAGGCATCAATTCCGCGCGTAATCGACGCATTTTTTCCTTAATGGATGCATCACTTTCAACAAGGAAACCATAAGTTTTATTCTTATCAATGATTGAACTAATTGGCTCCGTAAGTGCGATATTCTTGATGATTGCTCTTTGAATGTCACCGATTGTTAAGATACTCATGAAACGATCGGCGTCAAAAACCAATAATAGCTTCACCTCTTCAGCATCCATTTGCTTAAGAGCCTGCAGCAAGCTATTGTTGTTGTTAATCTTTCTCTTTAACACTCGATTATCCATGGTAATATTATTTTGTTGTTTTAATACAATTGGCTGGCACACCAACCACGGTACAATTTGGCTTAACATCATTGACTACTACCGCGCCCGCTCCAATTATTGATCTGCGTCCAATTACCTTATTGGGCAAAACTGTACTATTCGCACCGATATATACTTCTTCTTCAAGTTCAACACACCCTAACAACACAGCGTTGGGCGCTATTGTTGAGTAATCCCCTACTTCATTATCATGCATTACATTAGCATTGACATTTAATTTACAAAAACGTCCGATACGAGAATTCGACGACACACTAGCACCACGCTGAATCACCGATCCTTCCCCTATGCTTGCGGTTCTGGAAACTATAGCAGAAGGATGAATCACCGTGGCAAAATCAAAACCCAATGAAGCATATTCATCGACCAAACGCTTTCTAACGGCAGGAATGTCTGGAGTGATAACCACAGCACATGCGGGATACTTTTCATGTATGGATCTGGCATCTTTATCTGTTCCTAATATTGGATACCCATAATAACCCGGCCCTTCATTGGAATTGTCAATCAACCCAATAATTGCGAAGCCAGCATCCTCACACAACTCTATCATTTCGTGGAATGCTCCTACTATCAATATCTCTTTCATCTTAATACGGAATCTAGCACTGAACAAATAAAATCTACCTGACTCATTGTCAATGCAGCATACATTGGGAGCGTGATTTCATGATCGGTCACATACTCCGTTTGAGGCAACACTGAGGGATAATCCTTATATTTTGAGAAACGATGCACCGCAGGATAATGCACGCTGGTTTGGATGCCAGCAGCATGTATCTTATCACGAACTGCATCGCGATACACAACATCACCTTTTGTAAGAACCACAGGCATGATGTAATTGCTGACAAATTCCTTGTTGTCGGCAAACGGTACCACCACATCCTTCATGTTGGCCAGTTGCTCCACATAACGCTGGCGCACCTTGATACGGGTATCCAAATCGGCAGGCAATTTCTTCAATTGCTCAATAGCAATGGCGGCACGGATGTCGTCCATACGATAGTTATAGCCTAATTCAAGGATGTCGTAGGTAGTGGCATGGCCACTGGCGCGTTGGTAGCTCATGGTCGTCATGCCATGCGAACGCAGCAAACGGGCTTTCTTGGCCATCTCCTCGTTGTTGGTAATAAACATACCACCTTCACCTGTGGAGATGTTCTTGTTGGAGAAGAAGCTGAATGCCGCGCAATCGCCAATGGTTCCTAATTTTTTACCCTTATATTCAGACAATGGGCCGTGGCAAGCATCTTCAATCACCTTCAGGTTATGTTTGCGAGCAATCGCCAAAATCTCATCCATATTTGCTGGAAAGCCTGCCATGTGAACCACCACAACGGCCTTGGTCTTGGGCGTAATTTTCTTTTCTATCTCCTTTGGGTCAATATTGATATGCTCAGGACCTACAATATCGCAAAAGACAGGTGTCGCTCCTACATAACGGATACAATTCACTGATGCCGCAAAGGTCAAAGAAGGCACTAACACCTCGTCGCCAGGGCCAAGACCGCACACCTTGCAACACACATGAAGAGCAGCCGTGCAGTTGGTCATACTGACAGCGTAACCCACCTTCCACATATCCACAAACATCTGTTCCAGTTGTTCGTTTTTCGGCCCTGTGGAAATCCAGCCCGATTGTATGGTATCGTAAGCCGCTTGGGCTTCTCTTTCGTCAAAGTTTAAATTGAATAATGGAATTTTATAACCCATACCAATCCAATAAAATAATGTTTACATCTTCTGATCCAAATTCTTCCCTTTCTCTTCATGCTCGAAATTCGGAATAAACTCCTTGATGGCATCTACCACCTGCGCCTTGGTGAAATCATCCTTGGCAAAAATGCATTCCAACTTTTCAAAGAAAGCATTGACATCAGCCATGTTGTGGCGAGCGGTCTGTTTCACCACACCCAAGGCTTGGAAACGCTGCATGTCTATCTTCTCGCCTGGGACGTAGAATTCCTCGTAGGCTTTCTCGCCCGTGGTATCACTCTTGAAATACACCACCGGGTATGCATCACTATCGCAAGACATTTGGCTTGCATAACGTTTGGCTTCCTCGTCGCTAGCACATTCCTTCTTGACATAACCTTCCGACTTCAAAAATTCATCACAGATGGAGCTGAAGGTCAGCATTTGGTCCTCACCGAGTTTTGGGAAGAAAACCTCGCCTCCCTTACCAAGGATGCAAGCCAACATACAGATTTGTCCGCTTTCCTCGGGGGAAACGAAATAACGCTTCACGTCGTTGGGGGCTGCCAAAGGCTGTTTTTTCCCTAAACGATGGAGCCATCCATCAGGCAAGGAACCGTTACTAAACGCCACATTGGCAAAACGAGCAGTGGTAACCTTGAACCTATCATTGTAAGCCATCACCAAATCTTCCATGATGCGCTTGCTGGCACCCATAATGTTAACAGGGTTTGCCGCCTTGTCAGTACTAACGCAGAAGAAATGCTTTGGCGGATATTCACAAAGCAAGTCCATTAGTTTTTTAGCCTTAATATCGTTGTTCTCGATGAGAGCCTGCACCGAGTATTTGTCTTTCTCGCTCCTCACATGCTTATGTGCCGAGAAGTTAGCGACGATGTCAAAACCATGCTCTTCCCTAAAAATGCGAGCGAAAATAGCGTCTGCAAAATTGAGCGTGTAAGTCCGGTATTCCTGAGGCACGACAAGTCCGAAGGTGGAACGGAGATCGCGTGTTAGCTCAACCAAGCCATTTTCGTTAAGGTCGATGACCACCAGCTTCCCAGGCCGGAACCGCAGCATGGCCTTGATAAATGAAGAGCCAATGCTACCAGCGCCACCAATGACGCATACAGACTTGCCTTCGATTTCTTGAGCCAAAAAAGAAGTGTTGTCTTGAACATCTTGTTCAAACAAACTATTTCTTCTGTGAATCACACAATCTGAAATGAATGCCTTTAAGTCAAACATCTTACAACAAATTAGCCGGCTCAACAATTATCTGTTTCGTCCTCAGCACCATCGTTCCCCAAGTCAGCCCTAACCCAAACGAAGAGCACAGTAACGTCAATGGTTTGGTTCTCAGTTCGTCAGCTATTGTGGTTACCATCAACATTGGAATGGAAGCGCCCCCCAAATTGCCATATTCTTGGAGATTATATGGCACCTTGGCCTCGTCCAATTTCAGTTTTTTTACAATGCGATCCACTATGAGTTTATTGGCCTGATGAATAAGAAAGAAATCTACATCCTTGTCCTTGTCCATGTCCAACTGTTCCATCAACTTCTTTATGCTAATTGGCGGTTTGGTTATTGCAAAAGAGAACACATCCATGCCATTAATCAAGGCGTCTTTCGGTGCCCTAATAATACCATTCCCAAAATCCTCATACTCAAAGGATTCCTTTGTAATGGGATGACGATACCCACCATGAGGAGTCATCAATGCCTGATAACCAGAACCCATCGTGTTAAAATCAATAATAATATCTTCGGCTGTGGTGTCATATTCCATTGCTAATGCCGTTCCACTATCACCAAACAAAGGGACTCGGCTTTTGTCTTTAGGCGAGCCCATACGCAAAGCCGTATCACCCACCAATACCAAAGCGCGTTTGACTGTTCCAGCAGAGAGAAGATTACCAGCTACATTGATACCATACATACATCCACAACAACCCATAGGAACATCCAACACAAATGTAGCGGATGGGAGACCCAATTTATCTTGCAATACCGCAGATGTAGGAGGTGTCTTGTAATCACCGGTAACCGAAACGAACAACAGCACATCTATGGACTCTTTCCCCCATCCCAAACCAGTGAGCAACCGTTCGGCAGCATCACAACAAAGATCTGAAGTACAAACGTCATCCGAGGCAATATACCGATTCTTGATACCAACCGTAGCATCAAACGTTTCAGCCTCTTCCCTCGTAAAAAACGAAAAATCTGTTGTTTTCACAGGATGATTAGGAACCGTGCCCGTCACCCCACGCAACGCAACATTTCTTATTCTCCAGAATGCCATGTCAAATCAAAATGTCGTACTTTGAAAGTATTGATTTCCCTTCTTGGTAGGAAGTAAAGCCCATGATATCCTCAGCATCCAGCATAATATCAAAAGCATCTTCCAATGCCGTTGTAAGACTCAACTGACGAACAGAATCCCAGCCTTCAACATGTTGGTTATCAAATAATTCATTCAACTTGTCTTCGGTCACCGAAAACACCTCAGCAAAAACACTGTTGTATTTTTCCAAATTTTCCATGTGAAATATTATTTAAACAAAGAATCAAATTGTGTTTGAAGATAATCCTCCGGGATTTCATATAATGAATAATATAGTTCATTATTATGCAAAGCATCGGTTTTTGACAATGGTTTTGACAGTGCTTCAAAATCCATCTCTTCTATGGGGAAAACCACAAAACCATCTTTCTTAAACTGCTTGTAATTCATACTATCCTTATACAGAAACACCTTCACGCCTGTTTTAAAGCAACCGAATATATTACCCAAAGCTTGTTGCCGTAGAGTTCCATAGACAGCATGAGTACACCTCGACATCATGTTCTCGTATTCTTCCAAAGGAAGCCTATTTTCAACATACACCGCCTTGCAGCCATTAAGTCCATCATACTCCTTGACTTTATCCTTCACCCTATCCCAGCCATAGACAATTGGAAACACCAATTCCCTGCCATGCAGATTGATTTTCGATAGTACATGCATTACATCCAACACATTATTAGTATATGCCGCACTGTGATTGACTAGAACACTCCCCGCCTCGGCATGAACAACCACACGTTCCGCCTTTGGCGCAACACCTTTCCCACTCATCTTAAACGGTTTGGCATGAAAATACGACAACCTTCTTAATTGATCTTGCTCAACCATAAGAGGAGTTTGAATATAATCGATTCTTCTTAATAGTTTTCTTCTATCCGTCTTACCTCTCAGCAAATCATAAAAAGGAAGAACATATCCCACAGTCGACCTTATGAAATGAAACCTTTTGATGAAACTCCAATAATAGAAGAAAAAATCGCGCATTTTGAATAAGCGTTGCCTCATCAGACAAGGATACCCTGGAACTATTTCATAAATCTCCTTCCCGTAACAATACCAAATAACTATTTTGTCTTCACCAATGCTTTTATGACATCTGAAAAAGTCAGGCCACAAACCATGAAAATAAATAATGTCGACCTCTGGCTTTGAAAAATAAGACAGCCATTCCTCTTCACTATATGCCACCGTTATCAATTCAGGATGGCTGAAAAATCTATACTGTACTTCTTCTAAAAAACCAATTTCTAAATAGATGTTTATATAACCATCCAGTTTCTCAAAATTTGCAGAAATAGTATCAAACAATATATTATCAAAAGTCACGTGAAGAATTACCCTTTTCCCATCTTTCATAACAGCTCATTGTTTATTGTTACTTTCCCTGCTTCATTTCTCAATATGGATTGCACGGTCTTCACCGTAATGTTCTTATGGAAGAGATGCGTCTTCTCCTCCACAAATGCCGCCACTTCGTCGGCCACAGCCCCATTGGTAATACTGATGTTCAACATTTCGTCAGTACCGCTACAATAGCAGTCAGTGTTGAACTCCGACTTGATCAAAAGTTCCACCTCATCAAGACCGATGCGCAGTCCGAAAATTTTCAGAAAACGCTTCAAGCGACCGATGATGAAATAGCAACCATCGGCATCGCGTCGAGCCAAGTCGCCCGTATGCATCACGCCATGGTTTTCGTCGCCTTTCATCAAGTCTTCGGAGCAGATGGCATAGCCCAAGGTGACGTTTTCGCCCCGATAGACCATCTCGCCTTCCGCTTCGCCATCAAACGTCTCGTTTCCTTCCTTGTCGATAATGGAAAGCTGTCCGCCTGGCTCCGCAATGCCGATGCTACAGGTTTTCGTCGTGGCCAGTTCAGCCGGCAAGTAAGCCATACGCGCCGTACACTCCGTTTGCCCATAGGTGGCGATAAACCGTTTGCCTTTCTGTTCCGCATAGTCAGCGCAAGCCTTAAATAGCTCTTCTGTCATCTTGCCACCTCCTTGAGTGATGGTATGCAAGTCGGGCAAGTCCATGCGGAAAAAGCGGAGTTTCGATAGCAGTTCGTAGCTATAGGGCACCCCTGTAAACGAAGTAACACGCTGCTCACGCATCATCTGCCAAAACCCTTTGTCGAGCAAGGAACGCCCCGACAAAACCAACGTGGCTCCAGCCAAAAGGTGGCTGGCAATCACCGAGAGGCCCATGGTGTAGTGCATGGGTAAGGCAGCCATGGGGCGCTCGTTCTCCGTCAGTCCGAACAAGCGTAACACATTGAATGCATTGGCTTCGATATTTCGGTAGGAATGACGCACCAACTTTGGACTGCCCGTACTTCCCGATGTGGGCAAAAGCAAAGCCAAGTCTTCGTGCAATTCAGGAGATCTCAGCCCTGTTTTCAACAAGTCATAACCCCACGCAGCAAAGCCGGTTGACGTATAGCCCATTTGCTCCTTCATTTCCTCGGGCACCCACAGGTATGCGGGTGAATAGATATCACGCAAGTTCTCATAGAGCGATCGCTCCGTCTTAGCACTGATCACCAACGGCACGATGCCTGATGAAATAGCACCCGTATAACCAAGTAAGGAGCCAATTTTGTTCTCTGCAAGAATAAAAATAAGGGTCCTTGGAGGCAAGGCCTGGGCAAAACGAGCGGAAAAATCGCACATTTCACCGTATGTCAGCATTGAGCCACTGTCGTCGATGGCAGCGACTTTGTCTTTTGGCTTTTTGTCTAAATCAAGGAACATAGTTTGTCTTAAATAGAGGCACAACCATCAACGCCCAAAATATGGCCACTGATATATGAAGCACGGTCAGAAGCCAGAAATGCCACTGCATTGGCCACATCTTGAGGTGTACCAAGTCGGCCAAGGGCTATGCGGCTGATACGCTGGTCGATTTTGTCTCCACTAGCCTCATAAAGCTCTTCAAAACGCTCTGTTTTTATTATTCCTGGAGCCACGGCATTTACTCTAACACCCATTGGAGCCAGCTCTTTTGCAGCACTCTTGGTCATGGCTATCACAGCCCCTTTTGAGGACGAATATGCCACTTGCCCGGGAGAACCGACTATGCCAGTAACGGATGCCATATTCACTATGCTTCCACCGCCATTACGAGCCATCAAACGCGACACAATTTGGATTATGTCTATGACGGCAAACACATTCACTGCATACATTTTTTCCAATAAGGGTTTTGTGACCATACCCAGCTTTTGGTTGGCAATGATGGCAGCGTTGTTGACCACAATGTCTATTCTGCCTTCTGCTTTATAGATGGACATTAACCCTGCTTTAACTGCAGCAGAATCGGTTACGTCGAAGCAAGTTGACTTAGCGCCTTCAATACTCACCTCTTCCAAATCATTGGCATAAACAATGGCACCATCGGCGACAAACTGTTCGGCAATAACCTTACCTATTCCACGGCCTGCGCCAGTGACAACTGCTACTTTATTATTAAGAAGTCGATTCATAGCCTTTAAATGGTATAACCTCCATCAATAACCAACGAATGACCGGTAACCCAAGAGGACGCTTCGGACAATAAATATATTATTCCATTTGCAATATCAGAGGGCTCTCCATAACGTTTTAATGGGTATTTCTCCATATCTTGTTTAAGCTGGTCTTCCGATATCGTGTTTGGATTTATTAGTTTGGTATGAACCATCCCTGGATTAACGCTGTTGACTCGAATCTTCTTGGGCGCAAGCTCAATCGCACAAAACTTCATTGTTGAATTCAACGCTGCTTTCGAAGCCCCATATATACCATTACCCGGATTAAAAGAGCGCACCCCTCCAATAGAAGATACCATTACAACAGATCCTCCTTTGAGCATTTTTTTTCGCTTTACCAACAATCGCAACAACTCAATTGTTGCATAGTAGTTGACGTTAAAGACTTTATCATAATCTTCACGCGTACTGAATTGAAAAGGCTTGGTCATGCCAATACCAGCGCACAACACACATCCATTTATACATGGCATTGTATCAACAAACTTTTCAACCTCATCTTGTTCGGCCAAATCAACAAGACATTTCAAGTTATTAACACCCTCAAGTTCTGACATGGTCGCTTCCAAACGCTCCTCATTTCGACCAACGGCAATGATATCAGCGCCCATTTTGGAACACGCAATTGCTGTAGCTTTTCCAATACCTGACGAAGCGCCAGTTACAAGGATTGTTTTACCTTGCAAACTAAACGGATTATAGTTTGTATCCATAATTATTATCCTCATCTTTTACATTAACCACATCTAAAACCAAAACATCTTCGGTTTCCATAGCCACCGTGCCCCATGAAAGGCCCACTCCAAAACCACAACAAATGAACTTGGTAGGTTTATCCTCAAACTTACCCTTTAATTGAGAAACAATAGTCAATGGAATGGAGGCAGATGAGGTATTGCCAAACTGATACATACAAGACGGCACTTTATCAGGGTCAAGTTTCAATTTCTTTACTATTTGGTTATTCATCTTCATATTAGCTTGATGGAATATGAAATAGTCATAGTCAAGATAATCAAAGCCGAATCGTTCGCCTAGTTTCTTAACCGACTTGGGTGCTGTTGTAATCCCAAACGAGAAAACATCCATACCTTTCATATGGGTTTGGAGGCTATGCATCATTTTTCCCTCATATTCTTTCAATTCGAAAGACTGCGGTGATACTTGGTTACGGCTACCACCGTCTGGAGCAATAATGGCATCGAAACCACTACCATCAGTACCAAAATGGAATTGGAAACCTTTTGCGCCATCAACATATTCAATAGCAGTAGCGGTACCTGCATCGCCAAACAGGGGATCGCGTTTCATCTTCGAACGCTTCTTGGCATCGCCAGCCAAAAGAAGGGCTTTCTTAACTGCCCCTGTGGAAACCAAGGAGGCCACATTGCTCAAGCCATACACCCATCCCGAACAGCCGAGGGCCACGTCTTCCGCATAGCACTCTTTAGGCAAACCAAGGCGGTCTTGAAGGATACATGCTGTAGCTGGGAGAAAATAGTCGGCTGTTTGAGAAACAAAAACCAACGCCTCAATTTCATCCTTATTCCAGCCCAACTCCGCCATCAACTTTTCAGCAGCAGCAAAGCACAAATCGCCTGTCGTTAGTGTTTCGGAGCAACGACGTTCCTGAACACCTGTCGTTTCAACAAATGCTTCTGGAGTGTAATCGGACGATATGTCCTCACCCGATTTTAGCGAATAGTTGCTTACAACATTTCCCGGAACACCGGCACTAATCCCGGCGATTCTAACATTCTTAAATTCCAAAAATGCCATTACATCTTTTCTACTACACGATTATACAAGTCTTCTACCGTAACAGAGTTCTTCACATCATCACCCTTTAAGGCTACTTCGAACTCCTCGTCCACCATAGCAATAACAGAAAGGCCAATCAGAGACGACCATTCGTCAAGATCATGAAACGCAGTTGATGCATTAATTTCATTAGCATCCGTGTCGTCAAATTGCTCTGCAAAAAGAGCAACAAATTCTTCTAGTGTTTTCATTTGTTATAGTATTTATTGGTTATTAGTAAATTGTTAGAAATCAATTATTTTTGCAGGATTTCCAAAAACATGGGTCCCTTCTTTAAAATTCCTCATGACAACACTCCCAAAACCCACAACACATTCTTTTCCAACTGATTTATGAGGAATAATGCTAGATTTTGTATGCATTGTTGACAATTCTCCTACCGAAGAATAACCGCCAAGAAACACATACGCTTCTATTGAAGCGTAATCTCCAACAAATGCATCATGGCCTAAATCGTCAAAACATTGTATCATAACATGACGACCAATAGTAACATTATCAGAAATGAGATTATTTGGACCAATAATAGAACCTTTGCCAATCATCGCAGTTCTATTCACCCTAGTAGAAGGCGCAATAATAGAAATAAACTCTCCATTTCTTGATTCAATAATTTCAGCATAATGCTTACGCCATTTCGCATCGCCCATAGCACAAATAAACACGTCTCCTGGAACCGGAAAGTACGCTTCCACTGAACCAAGTATTGGTGGATAGTTTCCTCTACTATTATCTAACGCATCTTCTTTATCATCAAGGAATCCCTTAATATCAAATTCTCCATTCATATACTCTCTGGTAGAAATGGCCAAACTATACACCTCTCTACCGAACCCTCTTGCTCCAATAATAATCAAATGCTTCATCTTTTTATTATTTCTATTGACACAAAGACATCTACCCTATCTCACAACTTGACACAGAACTCTTTTTACATCCTCGGCACTTAATCCATGGTGCATCGGCAAACATATCACCTCGTTGGCAATACGCGTTGCCACAGGCAGATTCTCAGGTGCCGCACTTGGCAGGCCACAATAGGTACTGAAAGTGCTGATGAGCGGATAAAAATAACGACGTCCCAGAACACCTTGCTCCTTCATTTTGAAATACAGTTCGTCTCGGGTCATACCATACTCCTCAGCATTGACAAAGATGGGGAAATAACTATAATTATGTTTCACATCTGGCATATCGTCGAAGAAACTAATACCTTTGACATCACGCAAGCCCTCCCTGTATTGCATGGCCACCTGATGACGTTTTTCAATGGCTTCGTCTACTTGTTTTAGATTTAGCAGACCGTATGCTGCTCTAACCTCGTCCATCTTGCTGTTGATGCCGGGGGCGACCACTTCGGTTTCTCCTGCGAAGCCGAAGTTCTTCAGATAGTCCACTCGTTTCTTGGTCTCGGCATCGTGCATCACAAGCGCGCCACCCTCTAGGGTGTTGTACACTTTGGTAGCATGGAAGCTCAAAGTGGCCATATCGCCTTGGTTCAGCACCGACTCTCCGTTCACCTCGACACCAAAAGCATGAGCGGCATCATAAATCACCTTCAAGCCGTACTTGTCGGCAATAGCCTGAATCCGTCCCATATCGCAGGGTTTACCATAGCAATGTACGGGCATGATAGCTGTCGTACGTGGAGTAATGGCAGCCTCAATTTTATCAGGATCAATGCCACAATTGGAGGGATCAATATCCACAAACACAGGCTTGCAGCCATTCCACCAAATGCTGTGGGTGGTGGCCACAAAGCTATAAGGGGTGGTGATAACCTCGCCGGTGATGCGCAAGGCTTGCAAAGCCGTCAACAAGGGCAAAGTCCCATTGGTAAAGAGACTGATGTAGGGAACCTTTAAGTACTCACACAATGCAGTCTCCAACCTTTTGTGGAAACTACCGTTATTGGTCACCCATTTGCTGTCCCAAATCTCCTTCAAGAGCGCATGGAATTCATCCAAGTCAGGCAACAAAGGTGACGTAACCGTAATCTGTTTTTCGTTCATATTGTTTTTGCTTAGACAACAACAATCAGCTTTTAACTAATCAAACCGTATCCATAAAACTCTTCTGAACCCTATTGAATATCAGAATTCCTAAGGCTAGAAGAATTATCATAACGACAAAACTATACGCCAACCAGCCCCAACCGATGAAATCACCAGCCCCTAAAGCGCCATGCTTGAAGGTCTCGATGACGGGTGTCACAGGATTTAGGCACATCAGAAACTGCAAATCCATTCCTAAAGCTTTCTTCCCTGCTACACGGCTCAAGGGATAAACGATAGGTGTGGCGTACATCCACAATGATACAAAAAACGAAAACAAGATTTGCAAATCACGGTACTTGGTCGTCATAGAGGAAATGATAATGCCGAAACCCAAAGCCAAAAACGCCATCATAACCACCAACAGAGGCAACAACAACAGATACCAATTAGGTGTCGGCGCATGTCCAATAATAGTATAGTAAACATATACGATGACAAAGAGCCCCAATTGTATGCCAAAGCGCACCAAATTACTGATAACCGTAGACAATGGCATAATCAGTCGAGGGAAATAGACTTTGCCAAAGATACCAGCATTAGAAACAAACGTGTTAGAAGTACTGGTCAGACAAGAAGAAAAATACTGCCACATACAAACGCCTCCCAAATAGAACAAGGGTTGTGGCACGCCATCTGTAGGGATACCAGCAATGCCACCAAACACCACCATGTACATGATGACGGTCAAAGCAGGCTGGATTAACCACCAGAGTGGTCCCAGAATGGTTTGCTTGTACTGCACCGTGATCGTGCGCTTCACAAACAAAGACAACAGGTCACGGTAATCCCATATTTCTTTCAAATTCACCTCAAAAAGCCCGTTCCGAGGCTTGATGACAGTGGTCCAATTTTCGTTTTCAGTTGTTTGACTCATTTCAAAAAAGTATAAAGCTTCGCCACTTGACTCACATCAAGAAAGCATAACTATTTGTAAACAAACCACTTACCTCAAACATAAGAGGGTGGCGTTTTTTGTTACATTCAGGCTATAGTAAACCTAAATTTACAATCTGCAAAAGTAAGGATTATTTTTCAAATAAAACAAGAAAAAAATGCAACTATTTTCTTGTCGATTATTTGGAGCGTTTCCCCTTGAAAACAATATTGCCAACAATCTTCCAGAAATATCTCCAGTCGGTGCGGAAGGGATGCTTCAAATAAGCCTCCAAATAACGACGCTCGCTGTCTTGAATCTCGTCCAAGGTCTCAGGCATATCAACATAGAACGGAGGCAAGAGTCCTGGTTTGGTTTTGATTCTAAGTTGTTGCAGATCTTCGGTGTAGAGATTGAAGTATTGTTGGCTCAAAGGACGCACACCCACCAACTTCATCTGACCTTTCAAGATGTTGAAAAACATGGGCAACTCGTCGAGCCAGGTTTTTCGCAGGAACCTGCCCCACTCCGTGACACGGTAGTCGTCGCTAAACTTACCCCCCACGTCCAAATCATTGTTTTCGTAAATGTAAGTCTGCAAATACTCGGAATAGGCATACATCGTCCGAAACTTGAATACGTTGAACTTCTTCCCGTCTTTTCCCACACGACGCAACTTCACTAGGGGACCATAGGAATGTGGCTCATCATGCGGGGCACGTTTCTTCTGCCCGATGACACAATAGCGGTCGTGGATGTACTGCTCACTGACGACTTCAAAACCGCAATAATACAACCTACCCAAGATTTCGGGACGTGGGAAGACCTTCCTCACCTTCCTAGTGCAGAGGTAGTAGAAACGGCGTGTCAATGCCAGTTTTGGACACACCCTATGCCATAGGAAATCAAAGAAATAGATGATATAAGCAAAGAATCTGGGATATTTGCTGAAAATCTGTGCACGACGTTTTTGCGCTGTGTCGAAGCTGCATACGATATAACCGTCCTGCTTCAACTTGGCATTGGCTTTGCGAAGATATCGGTTCACGTAACGGATGGCATTGAGATGGTCCTTGGCCAATAGCACCTCAGCCTCACCGTCAGGCACCGCCCAGCATTTCTCAGCATAGTCGTTGAGCCAGGCTGAACGCTCGGCACTACGAGGCGTTTCGGCCACCGCAACAAGCTCTCTCAACTGCTCCGGGGCATGGTCAAACTCAAAGCGCGGGGCATGCTGGGTCTCAGTCACAGCAAGGTATTCCATCACCTCGTCGTAGTTGTCGCGTGATGCCATACCACCAAAAAATGACCTAACACCCATGTCTCTCGATAGTTTATTTCTTCAAATACTTACGTACTGCTTCGCAAATCATATCCTGGTCCACATCCGATAGGTAAGGATGGATGGGCAAGGAAATGACCGTGTCGGCCAATTGGTCGGCAACCGGACAACGGTTGTCGTCAAGGCTCAAATAGTTGAACGCCGTCTGCCTATGCATCGGGATGGGATAATAGATGGCTGTCGGGATGTCGAGTGCCTTCAAAGCGGCTTGCAGACCTGCCCTAACGTCTTTATTCTCCACCTGCAACGTGAACTGCGCCCAGCTGGAATAGAAACCATCAGGCACTATTGGTGTCTTCACCACGTCTTTCAATTTCTCAGTGTAGCGAGCCGCCACCTTGTTGACGTCAGCCAACTCATAGTCCTTGAAGGCCTTCAACTTAACAAGCAGGACGGCCGCCTGGATGCTGTCCATGCGGGAGTTCATGCCAATGCGCACATTGTCGTAACGGTCGCTACCCTTGCCATGGATGTGATAGGAATCCATGAGGGCAGCCCATTCATCGTTGTCGGTGAACACCGCACCACCGTCGCCATAGCAACCCACAGGCTTCGCCGGGAAGAACGAGGTGGTGGAGATGTCACCAAAGGTACAAGCCTTGCGTTCGCCGATGCGACCGCCAAAGCCTTGGGCACCGTCTTCAAGAACGTAAAGTCCATATTTATCAGCCACTTGGCGAATGGCTTTGAAATCGGCAGGAAGACCAAACAGATCAACAGCGATGATGACGCGAGGCGTGAGTTTGCCAGCCTTCCGAGTCTGCTCGATCTTGCGTTCAAGGTCAACCACATCGATGTTGAAGGTATCTTTGTCGACATCGACGAAGACGGGGGTCGCACCCTGCATGGCAATGACCTCGGCCGAGGCAAAGAAGGTAAAGCTGGGCACGAAAACGGCGTCGCCTGGTTTAACATCCCAGGCCTTCAAGGCGAGCAGGAGGGCATCGGTGCCGCTGTTGCAGGCGATGCAGTGCTTCACTCCGACATAGTCGGCAAAAGCAGTCTCCATTTCCTTGATCTTCGGTCCCATCACGTATGCCGACGAGGCGACCACGTCGAGGATGGCTTTGTCCATTTCGTCCTTCAGGACGTTATATTGTGTTTTTAAATCTCTGAATTGCATCTTTATCAGTTGTAAGTTGTTCAGTTATTCAGTTGTTCAGTTATTCAGTTCATTCCTCATTCCGCATTCCGCATTCCTCATTCAGCATTCCTCATTCAGCATTCCTCATTCAGCATTCTTTCCAAATTCCCATTATTCACCACGTATTTCCTGCCGCATTCGCATTGCAGGGTGGCATCGAGGCGTTTGCCACATTCGCACACCCAGCCGATTTGTCGTGCAGGCACACCGGCCATCAGTGCGAATGGTTTCACGTCCTTGGTCACAACAGCGCCAGCGGCGATGAGGGCGCTCTTGCCTACCGTATGACCGCAAACCACAGTGCAATTGGCACCCAAAGAGGCACCTTCGCATATCTTGGTCTTGGCGTAGACGCCATGTACAGGAAAATGGGCGCGCGGCGTAGTCACATTGGTGAATACGCAACTCGGGCCGCAGAACACATTGTCCTCGATCTCAACGCCTTCGTATATGGAGACGTTGTTCTGCACACGAACATTGTTGCCAATCTTTACGTTATTGCCTACGTTGACATTTTGTCCGAATGAGCAGTTTTCACCAATTACCGCACCTTTTTGGATATGGCAGAAATGCCAGATTTTGGTTCCTTTGCCGATGCTAACGTTGTCATCGACGTAACTGCTTTCGTGTATGTAATAGTCGTTCATTTGCTTTACTTTATTTTTCAGGTCGGCTTCCTTTTTCGGTTGGCGTTTCGACGGGCACAACGACCTTAACAATCACAGGTCCCTGAGCCTGTCGAAGGGCCGGTCCCATCTCGTCAATCCCAACCTGAGGCCAACACATCAGCGATATGAATCACCTTGATGGGAAGGCCTTCCTTCTCAATATAGGCTCTTTGGTGCATCAGGCAAGTCATGTCGGTCGAGACGATGTACTCGGCGCCCGTGTTCATGGCGTTTTTCACTTTGTGGCTGGCCATACCCATCGCCAATGTCTCTTGGTTCACCTGCATGGTGAAATCGGCGCCACAACACATGTCGGTCTGCTTCATCTCAATCAGTTCCAATCCCTTGACCTTCGAAAGCAACTGACGTGCTTCCTTGCCGAGACCCAAGCCACGCAAGGCACTGCAACTGTCGTGGAAGGTCACCTTATAAGGAAACTCCGCGCCAAAGTCGTCAAAATGCACCTGGTTGACCAAAAAATCAGTCAGTTCATAGACATTTGCAACCATCCGCTTGAAATTCAAGTGGTTGGCTGTGTTAAAAAAGAGTTCAGGATAACGTTTTTTGATATAATGCACACAAGCGGCCGAAGGCGCCACCACGGGACCATCGTATGAGAAATCGTTGAGGAACTTGTCGCCCAATTCTTTTGCATCTTCCACAAAACCAGAATTGTAGGCAAAACGTCCGCAGCAGGTCTGCTCTGGATTGTATTCCACCTCCACACCCGTGCGTTCCAGCACCTTCATGGTGTGTGCCGCCACTGTAGGGAAAAACTGGTCGATGATGCAAGGTACAAACAGCTCAACTTTCATAACACTAGTGCGCAAAATTCCGTGCAAAAGTACGGAATTTCCCAATAGGACACCTATTTAATCGTAAAATAGTGCGTTTTTTTATCAAAGTGCTTGTAAAAAAGGGCAGTCGGACCAGAAACCGGGATAGGATTTCTCCACCACTTCGGGATGGTCGAACGAGATCGGTCCGTATAAAAGTGCCAAGGGAGCCAAGGCCATGACAATGCGGTGGTCGTTGTGGGAGCAAAACTGCAGTGGACCACTACCCAATTTCAACAATTCTGCTTGCATTGCCTCCACCCTATCCGACTCTTTCAAAGCCAAGTTGTCCAAACCCGTAAAAGTGGCATCAACATTCAATGCGGCACATGTGGCTGCCATGGTCGGATACAGGTCGGGATGCGCTGCAAAATCGAAGCAAACAGAATGCTTCTCAAATGGGATTTTTCGCAGGACAATGGCATCTTTTTCAACAAAAGTTCCAACTCCCAATTGCCTCATCCACTCCACGATGACCACATCACCTTGAAGGATAGAGGTCCCTGAACCCTGAGCCTGTCGAAGGGTCCAAGGGCCGGCCAATCCATGCAATCTAATTTCACACTCCTCACTCAGCGCTGCCATTTCGTACCAATACGAGGCAGCGCTCCAATCTCCGCCAACCACAAAACTGCTTGATTGATAAGGTCTTGGCTCGACAGAAATTGTTCTACCATTTCTTTCCACCTCTGCCCCGAAGTGCCGCATCATGGTCAAGGTCATTTCGAGGTAAGGCAAAGAAGTAAGTTCGCCAACGAGGTCCATTTCAAGACCTTTAGGCCACATCGGAGCAGCCAAAAGCAAGGACGATGCAAATTGACTGCTTTGGTGCATATCAATCTGGGCTTCCCCGCCCGAAATCGGTTTTCCTTTGATCCGTAAAGGCAAACATCCTTCTTTTTCAATACATTGAATATCAGCCCCTAATTCTCGCAAAGACTTCACAAGCGGCAGAATTGGGCGTTGCTTCATGCGTTCCGTGCCCGTCAGGATCCACTCGCCTTCGTGACAAGCCATGTAGGTGGTCATAAAACGGGCTGCTGTGCCACAGTCGGCGATGTCTATGAATGAAGCTTTAGTATGCATAGATTCCCTGCCCCGCACTACCCCACGCTGGAATGACATGCTTACTAAAGCTTCATTCAACACTTGGGTATCATTAGAATCCGAAAGATTCTGGAAATCAGGCGCAAACCCACCATACGCTGCAATCATCAAAGCACGGTTGCTTTCGCTCTTGCTGGCGGGGAGGGTGATGTCGCATTTCAGTTTCATCATTT